>JACCDU010222443.1_pt1 | contig 86130 bp, 77 predicted proteins | sample 7446081 | NCBI WGS metagenome assembly JACCDU01 (sample SAMN15323447, study PRJNA562643) | freshwater metagenome | isolation source: river surface water | place: USA:Blue River Watershed | collected 2017-08-17
CCGTTCAGCTGCTGGCCTTCGTTGATGAGCTGAGCGGCCTTGGCGCCGTCGGAGCCACGGTTGAAGGCGGAGCCACCGTAGTAGATGGTGGCCAGGGCCAGAGCGGCGACCAGCGCGATGGAGATGATGGTGATGATGAGGGAGAACATCGTTCAGTCCTTGTCAGGGGGAGGGAGATTCCGCAAGCCAACGCTAGCGGTGTTCGTCACAGCGACGACAAGACCGTATAGGCGGGGGGTTGGGCCGATGAACGACAAGTTTTATACGTTTTCCGCGGGCACGCCCGGGCAGGACCTGCGGCGCCTCCGGCCTCGAGGTATCGAGGAACTCTAAACACATGCGCGCGAATCGCGTCTGAGTTTAAGCGGGGCTTTCTTTACGGTCAGTCGCTGCCTGCGACATAGACCCAAGGCCCCAGAGATGACCGACCGAGAGACCGCATTGCCGAACCCCGCCGCGTACGAGCCCGCAACCTTCGTGACCGGGCAGGTATTCGGGGACCGGCCGACCCGCTCGAGCCTGCTCGAGAAGAAGCGGCGGATTCGTACCGAGCGCCATACCGCCGGCCAGGACGCCCGCCTCGAGCCTAAAGACAGCCCGGAGCGAACACGCCTGTTTCGAGTCGTGCAGGACCTGCAGCTCGAGGAAGACCGCCTGGAAGAAGCACTGCAAACCCGGTTCGTGCCCCAGCACGCTGGTCATCAGCTCATCAGCCCTCGCGCCTTCTTCATCTCTCCGCTCTTTCGGGTCTGCAGCAAGACTGTCGAGCGGGCACCCGAGGTGACCGTGCAGATGACCACGCAAACCCAAGGGGTGGTGCTGCACTACGTGGGGCCGGAGCTGCGCCAGTCCGATGGCCTGGTGTTCATGGCCCTGCTCAACCTCGCCCGCGATGCGCAGGTGGGCTGCGTGGTGAGCTTCTCGCCCGAGAAGATGTGCGAGGCCGTGATGGGCCGGTACGACGGTCCTGCCCGCAAGCGGCTGAAAGAACACATCAAGCGACTGCAGCGGGGCCTGGTGGAGTTCGCAGGCATGAGCGTGCAGTTGTGCCAGAAGTTCGAGTTTCCGACAAAAGGCGAGTGGACTGTCGCGCTAGACGCGGACATCGTGGCGCTCTTCGGGCATTCGGCGCACGTATGGTTGGATGCAGCCAGGCGACTGGCCTTGCCCGAAGGACTGGCCACCTGGCTCTACGCTTTCATCGAGAGCCAGAGCCGGCTCATCCCCACATCGGTGGAAACCTTGCGACAGCTTTGCGGCTCGGACGCCTCGGCCGATTCGTTCCTGCGGGTGCTCCGTAGAGCCCTGGGAGACCTCGCCGAACACGGTGTCATCGAATCGGGCTGGAAAGTCGAGGCAGGCAGGGTTCGATGGATGAAGCGTGAACCAGGACCGAGCACCGGCGTCCCGGGCGAGCCGCACCTTCTCATGTGAATTGAGTTCCTGGCCCCGGCCACGCAAGCCGCCCTCGAGGCGGCTTCGGCGCGACTGCGCCATGTGAATTGAGTTCCCCTCTTCGGCACCTCGCAGGCCCTGTTAATTGAGTTCCCGGCGAGCGCTTCCGGGTCGGTTTCCATGTGATTTGAGTTCCTGTCGATGTGACTTGAGTCCGGATTCATGTGACTTGAGTCCCGCGAAGTGCCCAAAAGTCCAAGCGCATCAACAACTTGGCAGCCTTCGTCTACTTACCTCTATCGCCTTGGAGCGGCAGGACGCGACAGCTCTTCGGCTCGCGGGCCTCGCCTGCAGGAAGGGGCCCCGCAGAAGTTCAGTCAAGGGAACGCAGCCGCCCTGGAAACGTCCAAGACTCATTTCTAGACAAGACACGCCCTTCTCGAGCCTGCCTGACAATGCACTCCACTCTCCTAAAAGCACTCCTTCTTCCCGTGGCACTCCTGGCGTGCCTCGGAAGTCCGGCCAATGTGCTGGCCCAGTCCTCCGACTACATCATCCGACTGCCGCTCACGACCGTCTCGTTTGCGCCGATGACGCAGTCCTTCGACTTCGGCAACGTGCCGGTGGGCGCACGACCCGTTCGCGCCTTCCAGTTCACCAACCGCAGCACCAGCCCCCTCGCCATCCGGTCCACGACGGTGTCGGGCGCGGCGGTGCTGGAGAGCTCGACCTGCCCGAACATGCTGGCCGCGGGCGCTTCGTGCACGGTGAGCGTTGCGCTTCCGGTCAATGAAGAGGGCCCGACCGGAGGGGACGCGCGGGTGCTTACGGACGCGTCTCCGCTGCCCGAAGTGCTGCGAGTCTCTGCACAAGGCGTGTCGTCGGCGGCGCTCCTGCAGGTCTCCCCCGCTTCGAAGTCGTTCGGGAACGTAACCGTGGGCACCCAGGTCCCGGCCACGACGTTCACGCTGAAGAACACGGCCAGTGAAGCGCTCTACCTGGGCGAGCTCTACATGGCAGAGAACTCGGGCTACTTCCCGCTCTCGCACACCTGCCCGACCTATCTCGAGCCGTCGCAGAGCTGCACGGCAAGCGTGCGCTTCACTCCGCGGCTGATGGGCACCGCCCAGAGCCGCCTGGCTCGCGATGCCGAAGACGGCACACAGTTCTATGTGGCAAGCGTCTCTGGAACGGGCGTACGTGCCGAGGCGTCCTGGACCGTGTCACAAGCGAACTTCCTCGACGTAGCGGTCGGGGTGACCTCTGCACCCCGAGACATCGGCCTGACCAATATCGGGCTGGGTGCCCTGGCCATCGACCGCCTGTCGGTGCAGGGCGACGCGTCTTTCAATCTGGTCAGCCACACCTGCGGCACGTCGCTGGCCCCCGGTGCGTCCTGCGTGGTGCGCGTCACCGTCACCCCGCCGGACCTCTACGTGCACAACGCTTCGCTGCGCCTGGACTCGAACTCGCTCGAGGCGAAGTCGTCGGTCGTGCAGCTCTATGCACGGCCTGGAACCCCGAGCGCGGTGCTCACCGTGGAGCCGGGCAGCCTGGCCTTCGGAGATGCGGCGGTCGGCAGCACGAGCGCGGCCCGGGATGTGGTGCTCAAGTCCACTGGCAATGTGGCTGTGGGGGTCGTGAGCTACGGCTTCACCGGAACGGGTGCGGGTCAGTTCGCGGTGCTCGATGCTACCCAGTGCGTGGGCCTGCTCGCGCCGGGAAGCCAGTGCGTCGTCAGGGTGGCGGCTGCCCCGACCACGGCCGGTGCGCTCGCGGCGAGCCTGGTGGTGACCTCCAACAGCAGTCAGCCGACCAACGGCGTGGCTGTCTCCGCGCGCGGGGTGCAGGGCCTGCTCGTTGCGAGCCCCAGCCCCCTCTTCTTCGGCGAGGTGGAGACGGACAAGCCCGCTTCGCGTACCGTCCGGCTGTCCAACACGGGCACGGCCGCTCTCGTGATGGGCACCATCCAAGCCCTGGGCGACAACGCGGGGCTGTTCTCGCTCTCAGGCTGTTCGGGGCAGACCATCGCCGCGGGCTCGAGCTGCGAACTGACGCTGACCGTCACCCCCGTCGAGGAGGGAGAGTTCGGCGCGGGTATCGAATTGCCCAACAACGGCGCGGAGCCCGCACTGGCCATGGGCGCGATGGGCTCGGCCAAGTCCATGCAGCCGCGTGCCGTGCTCGACGCCTTCAACTGCCCCGCGCAGGCCCGTTTCGACGAGACGGTGCGCTGCACGGCGGCGCTGCGCAACACCGGCCCGGTCGCGCTGAGCGTCGCGAGCGCAAGCTCGAGCCTTGCCGCCTACGCGGTCTCGCATGACTGCGGCGCGCAACTCGCCGTCTCGGGCGCCTGCACCGTCACCGCAACCCTTACGCCCGGCACACCGCCTGTCTCAGGTGAATCCGTATTCACCACCCTCGTCACAGTACAGACCGGGGCAGGGGAGCTGAAGGGCACCGCTTCGGTCAGGGCCCTGGCTTCCCGCCTCACCCTGGCGGTGGCTCCGTATTCGCCGGTTGCCGCGGGCGAGAGCGTGTCGGCCACCCACACGGTGACCAACACCGGGGCGTTCCCCGTTGCATTGGGCGTCTCGCAACTCTCCGAGGCGTCTCACGCCGGAGCCTTCTCGAAGACCTCCCCTGACACCTGCAGCGGCCCCTTGGCGCCGGGGGCGTCCTGCGCCCTCACGGTGCGCTGCACCGGACCCGTGCTGGACGGGGCGACCACGGCACGTCTGACGGTGTCCGGTGACAACGGTGCCCTCGCCCAGGCGGGGCTGTCCTGCCCGGTGTACGTGCCGGTAACGGCCAGCAACTTCTCCGTAACGCCCAATCCCGTGGCATTCCCGACGGTGGGCGTAGGCCAGTCCGTGACCGCCCAGGCGACGCTCACGAACCGAAACCTGGCACCGGTGGCGCTGTCTTCGGTTCGAGTGAGCGGGGCCAACGCCGGAGAATTCGTTCTTCAGCCGGGGGGCTGCACCACCGTGCCCGCCATGGTGGGCACCACGCCGGGCACCTGCACGCTGTCCGTCCGGTTCACCCCCACTGCGCTCGGACCTCGTTCGGCGCTGCTCGAGGCCGTCTCGACCGCTCAGGGCGTCTCGGCAAGCGCGCCCCTCGCGGGTTTCGCCGCCCAATCCCTGGTGGTCGCCACACCGGGGGCTGTCGCATTCTCCGACACGGTCGCAGGCCAGCTCGCGAGTGCCTCGGTGACCGTGAAGAACCAGGGGCCCATCGTGGTCTCGATGCCGGCCAGCGCAGGTTGGGCCGCGGGTGGTACCGGTGCGGGGGACTTCACCGTCTCGATGGGAGGCTGCGCCAATGCATCGCTGGCCACCAACGCCACCTGCACGATGTCCGTCGGGTTCACGCCCAAGAGCGCGGGCACCAAGACCGCCACGCTCACGTTGGCGCCCACCCATGCGTCCGCCGTGGCGCTTCCTTTGAGCGGGGTAGCCCTGCCGGTTCCGGCGCCCATCGCCTCGATGGGGGCGCTTTCGTGCGCCTCGCCTGCGCCCGTGGGCACGGCAGGCTCCGCCTGCTCGGTAACGCTCACCAATTCGGGCACGGCGCCTCTCACGATGCAGCAACCGACGGCTTCGACCAACGTCGACCCGCGCTCCCTGGGCACCACGTTGCCCGCGGGTGCGTTCAAGGCGCCGTTGTGCGGCGCAGGCCTGACATCCCTTGCGCCGGGCGCTTCGTGCCTCTATGCATTCAACGCCACGATTCTGACCGCAGGCACCAACACGGTGTACCTGATGGTGCCAACCAACGCCACGCTGGAGGTCGTGTCTGCGCAAGTGCAGGGCGCCGTACCCTCGGGCCTGCTCACGATGGGAACGCACGCACCGACACAGGTGGGCGTGCCGTCACGGGCCGTACACCGTCTCACGAACACGGGAGTGCTCCCCTTGCAGCTCTCGGCCACCGGCACGGGGGCGGCGAGCCTCGCCGCGACCGGTTCGGCGCTTGCCTTTACCGGCACGCCGGCCGCGGGCTCGGCGTGCCCGCTCACGCTCGCGCCGGGTGCCTCCTGCGACCTCGAGACCGTGTGCAGCACAAGCGTTGCGGGCAGCTACAGCGGCACGCTGCGGATGAATCTGGCCGCCGGCGCAACTCAGGTGAGCGGCACCGTGACCTGTACCGTGGCGGCTCCGAGCGTCAGCTTGTCGCCGGCCGGCTCGACGACGACGGACGCAGGAGCGTGGTCGGGGTCCGGAGACTATCTGCGTGTGACGAACACCGGGCAGGGCCCGCTCACCTTCGTGAGCGCAACCCCCGAGAACGTCAACTGGGCCATGGTCACCGACAGCGCCAACAGCGCGCATTGCCGCGCGGGTGCCGTGCTGGCGGCGGGTGACTCGTGCCTGGTCTTCGGCCAGCTGACGACCGGCGCACCGAGCCAGAGCTACTCTGCGCTGCAGCGCATTCGCGTATCGGCCAACGGGGCGAACATCGACCAGACCTTGCGCCAGAGCATGCGAACCTATGGCGTCTCGATTGCCGCCCAGCAGGCGTTTGCGCCTGCACAGGTGGGCGCAACGCCACCCGAAGCGGTGCTCGCGGTGACCAACACCGCACCCTACCCGCTCGGCTCGATGACCTTCGCGCTCGGGGCGGGCACCAACAGCACCGCCTTCAGCATCACGAGCCACACCTGCAGCGCGGGCATTGCGGCCGCGGGGCAGCCCGGTTCGTCCTGCCTGGTGCGGGTGCGCTTGTCGAGCGCAGCCGCCTTGAACGCCAGCACGACGCTCGAGGTGTCCGGCAGCTATCCCCAGGTCGTCAACGGTGTTGCGCAGCCCTCCGTGAGCCGCGGACTGCAGGGCAGCCTGGCGTTGTCCGGTTCGGTGCAGGCACCGTCGGTGGCGCTGCGAGTGGGCACGCATGCCGCGACGCTGGTGGGCGCGAGCAGCACCGCACAGCATACGCTTGCCAACGAGGGCGTAGGCCCGGTCAGCCTCTCCGGGGTGACCCTGGCCAATGCCCCGACGGGTCTCTCGGTCAGCATGGGCACGTGTGGCGCAACGCTCGAGGCGGGGGCGAGCTGCTCGCTCGTCACGACGTTCGCCCCGACGAGCTTCGGTCAGTCGAGCGCGACGCTGAAGGTGCAGACGTCGGCTGGCGAGCGCTCGGGCGCCGTGCCGCTCCAGGCCACGCTCGCCGCCCCCGTGCAGGCGAGCAGCCTGGACTTCGGCTCGGTGTATCTTGGAGGCTCGGCCGAGCGCACGTTCGTGCTGAACAACGCCCGGTCGACGACGTTGAACGTCACCAGCTTCACGCTCCCCGCGGGTGTGACCCGCCTGGCGAGCCAGCCCGAGGACTGCACCGCCGGCACGCTCACGCTGATGCCCTGGACCTCGTGCACGGTGCGGCTGAAGTGGACCCCCACCGAGGCCGGAACGCTGAGCGGCAACGCGACGCTGGTGTCGAACTACGGGGGCGGGCAGACCTCGGTGGTCTCGCTCACGGGCCGGACCCTCGAGCCGCAGCTCACCGTGGTGGACGGCTCGCCGTGGTGCAGTCGTTCCACGACAGTCATCGGTAACTGGATTGCCTGCATCATCACCGTGCAGAACAACACGCCCGTCGACGTCATCTTCGACGGCCTCGGCTACGCCGAGTCCACGCAACCGTTGGCGGGGGTTGAGCTGCGAAACTTCAGCCAGACCGGGTTCCACAGCGGTTCGTCGTACAGCCAGTGGAACGTCGTGGTCGACGGCCGGCCCATCACGCTCAACACGACCAACGTGAGCTTCTACCCGGCGCCTCCGGCCACGACTGCCTCGACCATCGACACGACGTTCTACAAGCAGGTGACCTTCAGCGACGGCACCTTCTGGGAACTGAGCAAGAACACGGCGTATCGCTCGAACATCTGGAAGATGCCGCCGGGTACCAAGGCCCGATTCCTCTTCCGAGTCGCGCCCGTGGCGTCGTACAACAGGACGTCGCTGTGCTTTAACGTAACCGACCCGCTGCCCACCGCTGCCTATCCGGCGTCGTACTGCTTTGCGGGCACGCACAGCGCGGATGTGTACTTCGCACGCAAGGGTGTCGTGAAGCAGCGCATCAGTTTCGGGGCGACCTTCCAGAGCCTGGACGTTGCCGCGTCGCACAACGCGCCGACGACCAACATGGCGCACAACCAGCAGGCTACGCTCACGCTGGTCAACTCGACCACGGACCCGACGGTGTTCTACGTGCATGCCCCTGGCGTTTATGACTCGACCGCTCGGACCTGGAACGGCATGGAGTTCACCTCCACAACGTGCGGCAGGACGGCCACGCTGAACTCGACCTTCACGTTCTCGACCTCGAACACCTACCGCGTGGAGGGCAACACGAGCTGCACCGTGACGCTTACGTGCAAGAAGAACAGCGGCTACGTGCGACCGAGCACGACGCAGCCTTCGGTCAAGGCGCTGAACTTCACGGACGGCTCCGGCCAAGTCATCCTGTACTCGCCGCAAACGGGCTATGCGCCTTCGCTTGCTGCGCCGTTCGGAGAGCTGGCCGGGACCGAATGGATGAAGACGCTTCCCGTGGGGTCCATGCGCTGCAACTGAGAAGCGACCCCCTGAACGCAAAGGGCGGTGCCGAGGCACCGCCCTTTTTTCTTTGTCCTAGAGGCCTGCACAAAAACCCCCTTGCACGGACCCCGAAACGAGAAAGCCCCCTTCGCATGCGCGAAGGGGGCGGGGTCGAATCAGCGGGGCAGTGCCTGGCGACGTGAGCCTCAGACGCCTTGCGCCTGCTGCTCGAGCTCGCGCCTGAAGCGCAAGACCTTTTTCAGGTACGCCGAAGCGTTGCCCGAGTACTTCCGAAGTCCACGCTCGAGACTGCCGCCCTGCTCGGCCACGTACTCCGCCACGATTTGCGTGCCGACCCGGATGTTGGTCTCCGGATGCTTGAGGCTAGCAAGGTGCTCGGCATGCGTGTCGCCGGGGAGCTTCTCCGCGTGGTAGCGGGGCACCACCTGCATCAGGCCGATGGCGCCGTAGCCGCTCTTGGCGTCAGGCTTGAGCGAAGACTCCTTCTCGATGATGGCCAGAACCAGCATCGGGGAGAGGTTTGACTGAGCCGCATACTTGTACGCGGCCCGGACGATGCGCTCGACGAGCGCGCTCGAAGTCTTGTACTTGTCGCTGAGGTAGTCGACCAGGTTGGCTTGTTCTCGGGTGAGTGGGGCCGGACTGGCAAGGGCCGCGAGGCCCTGGACGCCGAGTGACGTCTCGGGCGGTGCGAACATGGATGGCTGCGGGATGAGCAGGCACATCACAAATGCCAACACCAGCCCTGCGCGCAACGGCGCGAGTGCTTGTCGTTTTGTCAAAGAAGATTCCTCCTGCGCTCGTGTAGCGAGCGCACGTTGCTTTGCCCGGGGAAGGCTGCCCTGGGGCGCCTCGCGCCTTGCGCGCGAGGCCGGGCGGGCTCGACCGCCCGCCTGTGCCGCTCAGGGCTTGCGCACCTCGAGGCGGGTGAACATCGCAGCGGCGTCAGGCCGCGGCACGGCGTGGCCCGGCGCCATCGCACCCACCAGGTCGGCGAGTGCGCCCTGCAGTCGAACCAGCTGCCCGACCATCAGGTTCTGGGCAAGCACGGCACGCTCGAGCGGGGTGTCGGTCGTCTGAGCGCACAACTGCTCGACCAGCCGGAGGCCGGCTTCGCGCTTGTCTTGCGGGCCCTGCTCGACCATTGCGAGAAGCGCCTCGCGACGTTTGGTCTCGAAGGCAGCAGGGTCGGTCTGGGCAAGGCGAGCCCACTCGTCGAAGTTGAAGTCCATGGCGGTTCTCCGGGTCGGTCGTGTTTAGGCGCGGACTTTATCCGCTTCGATGAGAGCAGGTCGCCGTGCCGAAGTTCCCGCCTTTGAGCCTAAACGTTGGGGGCTATAATAGCCGTCTCGACCTCCGAACAGCCATGACCAAGAACACGCCTGCTTACGACGAATCCGCCATCAAGATTCTGGAAGGCCTCGAGCCCGTGAAGATGCGCCCCGGGATGTACACCCGGACGGTCGACCCACTGCACATCATTCAAGAGGTGCTCGACAATGCGGTCGACGAAGCCCTCGGGGGCTTTGCCACGCGCATCGACGTGGGACTGCTGCCGGGTGGCACGGTGCTGGTTCGCGACAACGGCCGGGGCATCCCTGTGGGGCTGCACCCGGAGAAGAAGATTCCGGTGGTGCAGGCCGTCTTCTGCATCCTGCACGCCGGGGGCAAGTTCGACAAGGGCGCGGGTGGCGCCTACAGCTTCTCGGGGGGCCTGCACGGCGTTGGCGTCAGCGTCACGAACGCGCTCTCGCAAAGCCTGGAAGTGCGGGTCACGCGCGACGGCTGGCAACACGAAATCGCGTTTGCCGATGGCGATGTGGTCAGGCCTCTCAAGCGCCTGGGCCGTGCCGAGGGCTCGGGCACCGAGCTGCGCATCACACCCAATCCGAAGTACTTCGACAGCCCGGACGTGCCCGTAGCGCAGCTGCGAGAGCTGCTGCGCTCGAAGGCGGTGCTGCTGCCCGGCATCGAGGTCGTGCTGCGCGACGAGCGAGTGCCCGAGGCGCCCAAGGAGGAAGTCTTCTGCTATGCAGACGGCCTGCCGAGCTACCTCGCCGAGCTCGCCCAGGAGCCTTCCCTGGTTGACGTCATCGCGGGAAGCGCCTTCTGTGGGCCGGAGGAGGAGACCTTCGCCGAGGGCGAGGGCGCCCAGTGGGCGTTCTCCTGGTTCGAGGGCGGAGACGGCTCGGGCCGCTCCTTCGTGAACCTGATTCCGACTCCCCTGCACGGCACGCATGTCGCAGGCCTGCGTGCCGCGGTCTTCAACGTGGTCAAGGCCTATATCGAGCACCACTCGATGCTGCCCAAGGGCCTCAAGCTCACCGCGGACGACGCCTTCAAGCAAGTCCGCTTCGTGCTTTCCGCCCGCATCCTGGACCCGGCCTTCGAGAATCAGACGAAGGACCGACTGTCCTCCCGGGACAGCGTGCGCCTCATCGAGCGCACCATGTTGCCTTCGCTCGAGGCCTGGTTCAACCACAACCCGGCGCAGGCCAAGACGGTGGCCGAGCTTGTCATCCGACAGGCCCTCGCCCGTCAACGCTCGGCGGCGAAGGTCGAGAGGAAGCGCTCGAGCTCCGTCGTGATGCTGCCTGGCAAGCTCGCTGACTGCGAGAGCGAGGACATCGCGGTCAACGAACTGTTCCTCGTGGAAGGGGATTCCGCCGGTGGCTCCGCCAAGCAGGGACGCTCCAAGGACACGCAAGCCATCTTCCCGATGCGCGGCAAGTCCCTCAACGTGTGGGAGAAGACGAAAGAGGAGGCCCTGAGCAACGAGGAGATTGCCGACGTTGCAACCGCCATCGGCGTGGCGCCCCACGGCCCGAACGACGAGGTCGACCTCTCCAAGCTGCGCTACGGCAAGGTCTGCATCCTGTCGGACGCGGACGTGGACGGCTTTCACATCCAGGTGCTGCTGCTCACGCTCTTCTATCGGCATTTTCCGCGACTGGTCGAGCGAGGCCATGTCTACGTGGCGCGTCCTCCGCTCTATCGCATCGACGCCGACGCCGCGGGCAAGAAGCGCCAGGCTCGGAAAATCTACGCGATGGACGAAGCCGAGCTCGCCAACTGGGAAGAGCGCCTGAAGAAGGAAGGCTACGTCAACTGGCGTGTCGGCCGATTCAAGGGCCTGGGCGAGATGGACCCTGCCGAGCTGTGGGAGACGACCCTCGCCCCCGATACGCGCCGGCTGCTGAAGGTCACGCTGCCCGATGAGTTCAAGGCCGACGGGCCGGTGCTCTTCGACAACCTGATGGGCAAGTCGCGCGCTGCGTGGCGCAAGGAGTGGATGGAGCGGCGCGGCCACGAGGTCGACGCGTTCTGACCGTCTCTCGTGCTCTGCCACCCGCCCGCCCGTCCGTCTGCTGAAAGACTCTCATGTTCGACACCATCACACACGACAAACTCGTTCTCACCGACTACGCCGAAGACGCGTACCTGCAGTACGCCATCGCAACGGTCAAGGACCGTGCGCTCACCGAAGTCGACGGCAACAAGCCCGTTCATCGCCGCATCCTGTTCGCGATGCACCAGCTCGGGCTCACGCACACCGCCAAGCCCGTGAAGTCCGCCCGTGTGGTGGGCGACGTCATCGGCAAGTACCATCCGCACGGCGACACGGCGGCCTATGATGCGATGGTGCGCATGGCGCAGCCCTTTGCGCTGCGCTACCCACTCGTCATCGGGCAGGGCAACTTCGGCTCGCGCGACGGCGACAGCGCCGCGGCGATGCGGTATACCGAGGCGCGCCTGTCGCGCTTCGCGGAGCTGCTGCTCGCCGAGCTCGGCCAGGGCACGGTCGATTATGGGCCGAACTACGACGGCTCCACGCAAGAGCCCAAGGTCATGCCCGCGCGCTTGCCGATGCTGCTGCTCAACGGCACGACCGGCATTGCGGTGGGCATGGCCTCCAACATCCCCTCGCACAACCTGGTGGAAGTCGCTCGCGCGTGCGCGTTGGTGGTGAGTCAGCCCGAGGCGAGCCTCGAGCAGGTCCTCGAGCTGATGCCGGGGCCGGACTTTCCTGACGGCGCCCAACTGGTGGCAAGCCCCGAGGAGATTCGCAACGCCTACGAGAGTGGCCGGGGCCCTCTGCGATGCCGCGCTCGCTGGGTGAAGGAAGACCTGGCGCGAGGCCAGTGGCAGCTCGTCATCACGCAGATGCCGTACCAGGTGTCGACCAAGCGCATCCTGGAGGAGCTGGACACGCTCACGAATCCTCAGCCGCCGTCGGGAAAGAAAGCCATCACCCAGGAGCAGGCCAACCTCAAGGCGCTGGCGCTCGAGTACCTGGAGAAGGCGGTCGACGAGAGCGACAAGAGCAATCCGGTGCGGCTCGTCATCAGCCCTCGCACGAGCAAGGTGGACCCAGAGGCCATGGTCGCATTCCTGATGGCCAACACGTCGCTCGAAGAGAACTTCTCGGTCAACATCACGATGGTGGGGCTGGACGGCCGGCCTCAGTCGAAGAACCTGATGGCGGTGTTGCGCGAGTGGGCCCAGTTTCGGGTCGTCACCGTGCGCCGCAGGACCCAGCACGAGCTCGACCTGGCCCAACGCCGGGCCCACATCCTTCAAGGCCGCCTGACGGTCTTTCTGAACCTGGACGCAGTCATCCGGGTCATTCGAGAGGCCGACGAGCCGCGCGCCGAACTCATGGAGTCGTTTTCGCTCTCCGAGGAGCAGGCGCTCGACATTCTCGAGATGCGTCTGCGCCAGCTCAACAAGCTCGAGGGCGTCAAGCTCGAGGCCGAGCTTGCCGAGCTGAAGAAGGAAATCGAACGCTGCGAACGGCTGCTGGCCTCCGAGCCGCTGCTGCGCGCACTCATCGTGACCGAACTCGAAGCCGATGCGAAGAAGTACGGTGACGAGCGGCGCACGCTCATCAAGCACGAGGCGCGAGCGAGCGCCCGCAGCACGGCGGCCCCCAGCGTGGTCGATGAGCCGCTGACCGTCGTCGTCTCCAAGAATCTGTGGGTCAAGGCGTACAAGGGCCACGAAGTCGACCCGGGCTCGATGCAGTTCAAGCAAGGCGATTCGCTGGGATTTGCGGTGCGCACCCGCAGCACGCAACCGGTGGTGGTCTTCGACAGCAAGGGTCGGGTGTACTCGTTTGATGCCGCGATGGCCCCGGCCGGACGAGGCGACGGCTCGCCCCTGTCGACCTTCATCGAGGTCCAGGCCGGCGCACGCATCGTGAGCGTGCTGTCCGGAGCACCGGAAGACGTGTTCCTCTTTGCTGGCGAGGGGGGCTGCGGATTCGTGGCGCCCTTCAAGGGCCTGGTCGCCCGCCCCCGCGCCGGCAAGGTGTTCATGACGCTGGAAGGCGCCGAGCGGCCGTTGCCGGTGCTGCCTGTGCCTGCGGGCGCCACGCACCTTGCGTGCGGCTCGAGCGACGCACGCTTGCTGGTCTTCGAGCTGTCTGAGCTCAAGACCTACGAGAAGGGCGGAAAAGGGACGACTCTGATGGGGCTTGACGACGGCCAGGTGCTGAGCGCCGTGCGAGTGCTCAGTGGCGCCGAGCGACTGGAGAGCCGCATGCGCGTGAAGGCCGACGAGGTGTCCTTCAAGATTTCCGCCACGGAGATGCCCAAGCATGTCGGAAAACGTGCTCGCAAGGGCGCCCAGATGCCCAAGAAGGGCGTGTTCGTGGGGTGAGGCGCTCGACGGATAAGCGCTCAGGGCTACAGGACTCATGACCTCTTCGACCTATCTGCTACAGCTTCGGCTGCGCTGGGTGGCGACGGGTGCCTTCGCGGCGCTCGCGAGCGCCGTGTTCCTGCAACACGAGCTGGGCTGGCTGCCGTGCGCGTTGTGCAGCCTGCAACGCGTGGCCTTCATCCTCGTTCTGGCGGGGGCTCTTGCAGGCGCCTTCGGCTCGCGGGCGTTGAGCGTCGCGGGCAGAGCGGTGGCGTCCTTCGGAGCGCTGGCCGGCCTGGTCTTCGCCGGCCAGCACCTGTGGCTGCTCTGGGGGCCTCCTGCCACCACCTGCGGCGACGGCCTGCGCCACTTCGTAGACCGTATGGTCGAAGCTCTGCCGGGTTCCGACTGGCTGCTGGCAGGTGTGGTGCCGTGTGACGACGCGAGCAATCTGCTCCTGGGGCTGCCTCTGGCGGCCTGGGCTGCGGGCCTGTTCGTCGTCGCGCTCGGGGCCCTCTGGTTGCGGCCACGTCGTTGAGCCCGCATGCTCAATCAAGGCCGCCCTCGAGGCGGCCTTTGCGCAATTAACGCAAGACCCGGATTGAGGCGCAGTGTTGTGCGGTACACTGGCACGTCTGTTTGCGTTAATTGCGATGAATCATCTCGACTGGGCCCTGGCGGTGTCGAACAAGCGGCTGAGGCCCTCGAGTCTGGGGGTCTACCGGTCGATGTGGGCGGGGCTGGAGCGTAGGCTACGCGAGCAGGGCGCCCCGGGCCCCACTCTCTGCGATGCGCAGGCGCTGGGGACAGCGCTTCGGGGGTCCGGGGACTATGGGACGCAGCGTAGGGTGTTTCGCCTGGTGCAATGGGTCTGCGAGACGCTGAGCGAAGCAGGACACCCGGTGTCCGACGCGTGCACCGGGCTCGAGGCGCTGTATCGGGCTGACGTCAGGCCGGTGCGAGAGGTGCGCGCGGTGAGCGGGGCCGAGGACATGCTGTCGGTGCTTGTCGAGCGCTCGGAGCTTTCCGCGCATCTCGTCGCGTTGGCGGCAGTCTGTGAGCTCACGGGGCTCAAGACCGGGCAGCTTCGGCAGCTCAGGCGTTCGGATGTGACCTTCAGCGGGGGTGCGCCGCAGCTCACGCTGCGGACGCGCCGCGAGGACCGGCGCTGGCCCTTGCCCGAGACGACCGTCCGAGCCCTCCAGGCGTGGCTCGCCGTGCATCCCTGTTCGTCCGAACAGGCGGCGTTCTTCGCCACGGATGCATCGGGTGCACCGCCCGCGCCATCGACGCTCTGGCGTCAGCTCAAGCGGGTTTCAGAGGTGCTGGGAGAGGGCGGGCCACGAACGGGCACCGGGCAGTTCAGGGCCAAGCTTGCGTCTCGGCTGCAGCATGACGGAGCGTCGCTCGAGGACGTTCGCCGGGCGCTTGGGCATCGGCAGCTCGAATCCACCCAGGAACTGCTGGGTCGAGTGCGCGTCCGGCGTCGCTCACGCGGCGCAGACGAGGAGGGTGGCGGCTCGTCGCTATAGGGGGTAGGACATTCTTTTTCACCCCACAAGGAGACCCCATGGCTCATCGCCCCGCTTCGACCCCCTCCCGCACTCCTCGCCGCACCGTCGCCCAGAAAGCTCCGCGTGCGCGCACCGAGCCCATGCTCGATGTCGGTGAGGACGGCGACCTCGATGGCATCGACGAACAGTTCGAGACCGCCGATGCGCTGCGCGTGGCCGGTGTCACCGCCGCCGCCCGCGAAGACGCACGCCGCTTCTTCGACTGATTCGGCCCTGGCTGATTGAACGAAAGGACGCTCACCCGAGCGTCCTTTTCCATTGTGCGACGCAACCGGGACTCGGCACGCTCGCGCAACGGCACCCGACGCCGAGCGCGCCGCTCAAGAGGCGGCGCAGGTTGCTGGCACGGCCCCAGGCCCAGGATTGCCCGGCGCGTGGCCTCAAGCGGCCAGCAGCTCTTGCGTTCGCTGGGCTCGAGCGCGGACGTGGGAGGAGCCCAGCACCGCATTGAGTGGCACATGGAGCAGCTCCTGCAGCTCTTCCCACAGTAGCGCGCCCTTGTCGGTCAGCCGATAGCCGAAGGTGCGCAGCTCCGTCGACACGCCGCAGGGGGCTCGTTCGACCAGGCCGCGGTCCGCGAGCCGGTTCAGGGTGACGGTGTGGTGGCTGTTGCGAGAGGCGCCGAGGTCTCGAGGACGCCAATAGCGGTCTGCGCCCATCTGGCGGCGCAGCACGAACAGTTCCTTGATGAGCACGGTCTGGTTGGGCGTGAGCAGCCCTGCAATTCGAATGCGTTCGGACATCAACGATGGAAGGGAGGTCGAACAGTCACGAGCGGCGCTCGTGGGCATAGCCTATAGCCCTCTGCCTTAAATGCACCTTCGTGCGTCGGCGAGAGCCAGGTCTTCGAAGCTCGTCTGCGAGGGGGAACCTCGGGGAGCCTCGGGTCTCTACACGATGTATAGGACCACACGGAGATTTCCCCATGCTCAAGACCCTGCTGTTCATCCTCGGACCCTTCGCCGTCGCGATGTTCGCCAACGCCTTCATCGACAAGCTCTGGCCCAAGAGCGCGCGTGAAGACGAAGACGACGCCAAGCCTTCCCGGGCTGCGCGCGAGAAGAAAGCCAAGCTGCACGGTGAACAAGCCGATGCGCTCGCGCGCGAAGAAGCTCGTCGCGAAGAGCGCGAGCCTGCCTTCGAGCCTTCGCCCTCGGCCACACGCTCTGCCGAGCACGCCTGAGGCCCCTGCCTACGCTGTACCCTTCCGTCGCCCGACCCCCGTCGGGCGACCTTCTTTTTGAACGCCACAGAGGCACCCCTGCCGCTCCGCTTCAGTCGCAGCGAAGTCGCTGCCGAGCCAAATGCGACAACGGCCTGCGGGCAGTGCCTGCAGGCCGTTTTGACGAAGAACCGGTCGCCGCGAGAAGCGCTCAGAACAGGCCGAGTGCGTTGACCGCTACCAGCGAAAGCGCGCCCAGCGTCGCGTTCACGCCCGCCCGGTACGCATGACCCGTCAGGCTCGAGACGCGAACCTGCAACGCGCGCAGCATCGGCTCCAGGCCGAAGCGTGCGAACGTGGTGCACAGCACCGCCGCGAAGCAGGCTGCCACAAAGGAGCCCGCGTTGCCGACGGGTTGACCGGTATGCACGCACCAGAGCGCGATGACGGCGAGGGGCGCGCCAATGTTCGCGAAGTTCTCGCCGAAGCTGGTGGAAAAGAGGGGCTGGTGCGTCATGTCGGTCCTTGCAGCAAAGTCAGTGTCGACAGCGTCGACGAGTCCGGCCGAGGCCGGGGGTTGCGTGGAAGTCGTTCAAGGGCTCTCGTGCCTTCATAGTATGCTTTCGTTCATGTTCCACTTAAACGCCTTCAGTATACCACACGTTTTTAGGTGCTGCAAGCGACCCGCGAAAAAAGTTCCCGAAAAGTGTGCGTCGAGCTGTTTGGGCAACGACGAAGCACGGGAACATCCCGCCTGTTCGCGGGACTAAAACACCTGACTAGATTCTGGCATTGCAGCCGGACTGCGAGCAGGCTCAAGAAGGCCTTCCCGCCGGCATCGTCCCACCCAGAACAGTTCCTTGCGCATGTCGCTTCCGAAGCCCTCCTTCCCAGTCATGTACCTCGTCGAGCTGATGTACTCCGACAATGGAGAAGTCGCCGAAGCGGACGTGTGCGCGCATCTCGATGTAGCGCTCGACAAGGCCTATCTGCACCTGCAGACGCTCGAGATGCTCGAGGACCCGCGTGCCGAAGTGTCCTTCGACGAGGACGGCGAGCTGGAGGGCGTGGGCTTTTTCGACGCACACGAAAACATGCTCGCATGCGTGACGGTGTATCACCTCGACCGAGACAACGAGCAGGCGTCCGAACCCGCCATCGCGCAGGCCTGCGCCGGTCCGCGAGACCGGCTGCAGGACGCGCTCAACGCGCTGCTGCAGCGCGGTTGATTTTCTTCTTCACCGATTCGAACCATTCAATCCGATGCGGTTTTCCGACTTGTACACCCGCTGGCGTTCGCGCAGCGCACTGGCTTCCTTTCAGATGCAGGTGTCCCGCATGGGCGCCCTGGAGCCCGAACTCAAGACGCTGAGTGACGAGGCCTTGCGCGAGCGCTTCCAGGCGCTCGTCCAGCACCCGCTCGCCGAGCGAATGGTGCCCGGCTTCGCGATGGTCCGAGAGGCGAGCCGCCGAGCACTTGGTCTGCGTCAGTTCGACGTGCAGCTGCTGGGCGGGCTCATCCTGGCAGCGGGCAAGCTGGCCGAGATGCGCACCGGCGAGGGCAAGACCCTCACCATCGTGGCGCCCGCGAGCGTGCTGGCTCTCGACGGCAAGGGCGTTCACGTGGTCACCGCCAACGACTACCTGGCCCAGCGCGACGCCGAGGCGATGCGTCCGGTTTACGAGCTGCTCGGTCTGACCGTCAAGGCCCTGCGCCCCGACGAGTCCGTAGCCGAGAAGCAGGCCGCCTACAGCGCACACGTCACGTACGGTGTCGGACACGAGTTTGGGTTCGACTACCTGCGCGACAACATGGCACGCGACGCCGGCGCTCTCGTGCAGCGCGGCCTGCATGCGGCCATCGTCGACGAAATCGACTCCATCCTCATCGACGAAGCACGCGTACCTCTCATCATGTCGGGCAACGACGGCGACGTGGTCGAGGTGGTCAAGCGCATCGACCGCGCGGTGCGCCCCCTGCAGGCCGGTGCCGACTTCGAGATTCGCCTGAAGGACCGGGACGCTGCGCTCACCGAGCACGGCTACAACCGTGCCGAGCAGGGGCTGGTCGAGCAAGGCCTCATCGAGAGCGCGGCCGACCTCTATGCACCGAAGAATCTCTGGATTGCCCGGCGGCTGCACGCCGCGGTGAAGGCCTATGCACTCTATCGCCGCGACCGGGACTACGTGGTCGAAGGCAATACGCTGGTGCTGGTCGATACCGGCACGGGCCGCAAGATGCACGGCCGTCGCATGCAGGACGGCCTTCACGAGGCGCTCGAGGCTCGCGAGGGACTGCCGGTGATGCCGGGCTCGCTCACGCGTGCGTCGGTGACCTACCAGAACTTCTTCAGCCTGTACGGCACCCTTGCCGGCCTGACCGGCACCGCGCTCACCGAAGCCGACGAGTTCGCCGAAATCTACGGCCTGGAAACGGTGGTCGTGCCGACCAACCGACCCATCCGACGCGTGGAAGCCGAGGACCTTGTTTACCTGACCAAGGCGGCCAAGTTCGAGGCGGCCGTCGAGCGCGTTCGGGAGTGCCACGAGAAGGGCCAGCCCGTGCTCCTCGGCTGCGCGACCATCCGTGATGCTGAAGTCCTCGACGCCCTGCTCACCCAGAAGGGCCTGCCCCACGAGATGCTCACCGCCAAGCACATCGAGCGGGAGGCTCACGTCATCGCCCAGGCCGGTCGACCAGGCGCCATCACGGTGGCCACCAACATGGCGGGCCGGGGCACCGACATCATGCTCGGCGGCGAGAAGCCCAGCCTCGAAGGCTACGAGAACCCACAGGCGTTCGAAGCGGCCCTGTCGGCCTGGAGCCAAGCTCGCGAACGCGTTCTGGCGGCCGGCGGCCTTTACGTGCTCGGCACCGAACGAAACGGTATCCGTCGCGTGGACAACCAGCTCGCTGGCCGAAGCGGCCGGCAGGGCGACCCGGGCGAGGTCCAGTTCTTCATGAGCCTGGAAGACGAACTGCTCAAGGTCTTCGGCCTTAACAAGCAGCTTTCGATGGTCCGCGAGATGGCCCAGCGCTCCGGTGGCGCGCTGGGGGGCTCGAGCATCCGCGCGCTGGTGGTCTCCAGCCAGCGCCGGGTGGAGAACCAGGGCTTCGATGCACGCCGGGAATTGATGAAGTACGACAAGCCGCTGGCCGACCAGCGACTGGCCGTCTATGGACTGCGCAGCGCGCTGCTTGGGCACCCCGAAGCGGTCGAAGCATTCGTCCGGAGCTCGGTGCGCGATGCGGTCCAGGGCTGGCTCGAGCGCACCGTGGACATCGCCCTGTTGCCGGAGCAGTGGGATGCGGCCGCCCTGAAGAAGGGGCTGATGGCCCAGTTTGGTCTCAACGTTCCAATCCTGCGCTGGGTCACCAAGGACGAGCTGGACGGTCCCACCATCGTTTCGCGCATTCACGAAGCGGTCGAGGCACTGCTCGCGCAGACTGGATTGGACGAAGCCCAGCGGCGCGACGCCGTGTTCTCGGCGCTGGACGCGCAGTGGACTGCGCACCTCACCGCGCTCGATGAACTGCGCCAGAACGTCTCCCTGAAGGGCCACACCGGCTTGAACCCGCTCTTCCAGTTCGGCAAGGACGCCTTTGCCCTCTTCAAGGACTTCGAGTTCGAGGTGAGCCTGGACATTGCCTCGCGGGTGCTGCCCACGCCCGCCGCCAAGGAGCGAAGCGCATCGGAACAGGCCCTCACGCTAGCCCGACAGGCTGAGCAGCGCGTGGCCGAGGCGCTCGACGCCCGCTGGGTGATGCGCAACGACGCGTGTCCGTGTGGCTCCGGCCTCAAGTTCAAGCTCTGCCACGGCAAGCTCGGCTGACCGGGCCTGTGCGCCAGGACACAGCGGGCCCGAGGGGGCCCGCTTTTCGTTTGGAGGGCCTGTAAAGGCGAGCGGCACCGGTCGCGCGGAGGTTCGCTACACAGACCAGGACCACTCCACACGAAAGGACACCCATGCTGCGAATCGCAGTCTCGAGCCGCTCGCTCTTTCACATCGAAGATGGCAACAAAATCTTCGTCGAACAGGGCCAGGCCGCTTTCGACGAGTACATGCGCGCCAAGGAGAACATCCCGTTGCGCCCCGGCGCCGCCTTCGGCCTGGTACGCAAGCTGCTCGCCCTGAACACGGGCCGGGGCAGCCAGCGCGACCGCGTCGACGTCGTGCTCCTGTCGCGCAACAGCGTCGATGCCGGCATGCGCGTGCTCAACAGCATCGGACACTACGGCCTGGACATCGAACGCGCCGTATTCACCCAAGGCGAAGACCGCTTCGCCTTCGCCCAGGCGCTTGGTGCGCAGCTCTTCCTGTCGGCTACTCCGGCAGACGTTCAGATGGCCATCGCTCACGGCGTGGCTGCCGCAACGATGCTGCCGGCCGAGCACACGGAGGACTGTTCGGACCTCACCGTTCGAATCGCCTTCGACGGTGACTCGGTGCTGTTCTCTGACGAAGCCGACCAGACGTACCGCCAGCACGGACTGGAGGCGTTCCGGCGCTCCGAACTGGAGAACGCATCCGTGCCGCTGCCCGATGGCCCCTTCAAGGGCGTCCTCGCAGCACTGCACGAGTTGCAGCAGCACTGGCCAGTCGAGCAGAGCCCGCTGAAGGTGGCCCTGGTCACCGCACGCGGGGCACCGAGCCACGGTCGCGTCATCCACACGCTGCGCCACTGGGGCATCCGCGTGGACAAGGCGCTCTTTTGCGGTGGCCTACCCAAGGGTCCGCTGCTCAAGGCGTTTGGTGCCGACATGTTCTTCGACGACACGATGAAGAACATCGACAGCGCCGTGAGCTGCGACATTCCGTCGGGCCATGTCCCGTACGGAACCGGTCAGGGCATCGTGATGGCCGAACCCGCGCCGCTCGCGGCCGCCTGAAGCCTTCGGCACTGAGCCGACTCCCATTCGCCCGCACCCGTGCATTGCACGCGTGCGGGCTTTTTCATGCGAACGGGGTATAACGCGGCTCCCTACACAAGGCATGAGCCGAATCTTCACTGTCTCGCTGCTGGTCATGTCGGTCCTGGCCGGTGGCTCGGCGAACGCGCAGACGCGCAACCCCTTCCTGCGCCCGAGTGCCCAGGAGGCTCCGCTCGCAGCGCCGGTTGTCACGTCCCCGGAGGCGACAGGAGCAGCCGTCGCGCCTGGCCCCGTCGCATCTCCCAAGCCCGTGCGTTCGCGCGCACCGCGCAGCACGCTGGCCCCTGACGCGGGTGTTGTCGGTCGCGCCGAGCCGCCCGAGCTTGCCCTGCCTCCGGCACTGCCTCCGGCGCTGGTAGCCGGCGCAAAGGGGCCTGCAGCGGCGCCTGGCGCGTTGCCCCCTGCAGTACCTCCTCTGAACGCGGAGTCGTCCGAACCCGCCGCGGGCGGCGGGACTGTCGCAGAGCCCCGCGCCTTTCTCACCCGCGAGGAAATCCAGTCCCGTCGAAGCCGCTGTCCGGCGGGCGTGCTGGCTGCTGCGGCCCCGATGAAGGCAGGGTCTGCCGGTGATTTGCTGGTGCTCAAGCTCACGACGCCTGGGTGCGTGCAGGGCGTCAGTGCCTCCGACGAGTGGGTCAGCGCGCGGCTCACCAGCGCTGGAACCATCGAGCTCGAAGTCGAGCCCAACGAAGAGCCGGTCGCACGACGCACGGTGCTCGTGGTGGCCACCCCGACCTCGCGAGAATCGGTCACCATCCAACAGGCGCCGGCGGTCAAATGAAGGTCATCAATCTGTTCGCTGCCCCGGGAACAGGAAAGACCACGACCGGACAAATCCTGAGTGGACTGCTCTCGATTGCGGACTATCGCGTCGAATACATTCCGGAGTTCGCCAAGTTCGCGACCTTCTCGAACCATCAGGCAGCGCTTTCCGACCAAATCTACATGTTCGCCAAGCAGGAGAACCGCCTGCATGTGCTGCGCCAGGCGGAGCTCGACTACGTGGTGATGGACGGACCCCTGCCTATTGCGCTGCTCTTCCAGCCCCCGGACTACTACCGACACTATGAGCCGCTCGTCATGGAAGTCTTCGGCAGCCACGAGAACGTGAACTTCCTGCTTCACCGAGACCGCTCACAGCAGTACAAGCAGCATGGGCGCTGGCAGAACGAGGAAGAGTCTGCCCGGCTGCACCAGCGGCTGGTGGACATCCTCGGGCGGCACGATGTGCCCTACTCCGAGCACCGCGTCTCGCGGGAACTTCCCGCGGAGCTCTTCGAGCGCGTGACCGGCCGTCCAGCGCCGCGGCTCGCCTGAGCGCGCACAGGACCGCGCAGGCGGGCTCCTGTCTCTGAACGAACAACGCCCCGGTTCAGCCGGGGCGTTGTTCTTTGGCAGACCCGGAGAACGCCCGGGTTGCTCGTTCAGCTCACGCGTTTGAGCGGCACGGGCTGGGCCGGGGCACGCGTCGCGGCACGAACGGGAGTGACGAAAAGACGCATGTCGTCGTCCGCATCCGGTGCCGAGGCCTGGGCAACGCTCACGGGCCCTTGCGGGGCGGCTGCGGCGGGTTGCACGGGCTGAGGGGACTGCACAGGCTGGGCCGGCGCCGCAGCCACCGACGATGCGGGCGGGGTCATGACCCCGGGAGCCGCCAGGTCCTGCGGGCGAAGCACGGCTTGTGCTTCGGCGTCGCTGCTCTGATGCTCGAGGCTGGGCTGAGTGCTGCCCCCCAGCAGAAGCGCCGCCACCTGCTCGGCGCGCAGCCCCTGTTGCATGGCCGCTTCGCGCAGGCGCTCCCACTGCTGCATCTCGGCGGTGTAGGTGAGGTACTGGTTCAGTCCGCGGGTCTTCATGGCGCCCGGCTGCAGCATGTCGTACTCGACATCAGGCAGCAGCACCCCGAACGTGTCGGGAGTCCAGGACAGGTCGGGCATGGTCTCGGGGTCGAACGAGATGGAGCGCAGCGGATGCGCGGTTACCTCGAGCACCACCATGAAATCGGCGAAGCGCAGGCCAAAGTGGGCCTTGGCGCGGGTCATGAATGCAGGGTCCGACTCGCGGGCGAGGAATACGGCCTGCGCCTTGCCGAACGCCTTGAGCACGATGCTAAGCGCCCAGTAGTTGGTCTGCGCGCGAGAGAAGAGCGGCTCGTGGATGCGCCAGTAGTGCACGACATCCCCGCGCAGCGACTCGCCGCGCACGCCCAGCAGCGTCAGGATTTCAAGCTGGCTCTCCAGCGGCACGCGCGATTCGCTGTTCTCCCCGATGTCGTAGAGCCAGGCCTGCAGGTCGTGCAGCGGTAGATTGGCAAGGTTGCCCAGCTGGGCTTCATCGATGCCGCGAAGGTGCATCAAGGCCTTGACGACGTTGGTATTGACGTGCATGGCGGTCTTTCCGGTTTTCAGCGGGCGAGGGTGAGGCCCACCAGCGTGCAGATGAAGAAGCCCAGGTACGGCAGCGAAATCTGCGACTGGGGAACCTTCCAGGGCGTCTTGGCGCGCTGCAGGTGACGGTGCATGGCGAATGCGCCCAACAGGGCACCGCCAAGAAAGAGCGCCGCGCACAGTTCCTTGCGAAACGCGAAGTCGAGGTACGAGGACAGCGACAGGGCCGGAATGTTACTCACGGCAAGCGACATCAGCATGATGACGCCCAGCCCTGCGGAATACAGCATGTGGGGGCGGCTCATGTCGACGAGGGATTTGACCATCATGGCAGGGTCCCGTTTCTTCAGTGGGTGGTAATGGGCAGGGTGCCCGATTCGAACTTCGCCTTGACACCGTCAAGGCCCAGGTAGGCGCCCAGCCCTTGCACGGGCTCGCCCTTTTTGACGATGACCGTGCGCTTGTCGTCCAGGCGCACATAGGCCCGGTCCTCCGTCGCAGCCACGACCTTGGGTTCGGCGGGAACGGGCACGAGTGCCGGCGCGGTGAGCGGCTTGATGACAGGCCGCGGCTCGGCCTCCGGTGCCCGGGGGACGCCTTCCACCCTGGACGGGCCCTCGGCCTTGTCCGTCTTGTCGGCCTTGGCGGGCCGCTCAGCGCTCGTGACTTCAGCTTTTGGTACTTCGGCCTTCGGAATGTCGCGCTCGACTCCCAGGGGCTGGTTGTCTCCAGCGGGCGCCTTCGGTCGCGAGACCTTCGGGCGCTCGACGACAACAGTTTCGGCGTCGTCCTGCACAGGAACAGGGGCGACTTTTCGCAGCGGAGCGCTCTGCTTGGGCGCAGGCTTCGACGGCTTGGCCTCGACTGCGTCCTTTCGAGCGGGGGGCTCGGAAACAGGTGCCGGCACCGGCGAGGGCTCGACGGCGGGGGCGGGGGCGGGCGCTACCGCAGGCTCGGTGGGCAGCGCGGAGTCGGACGCCGCGGGAGCGGGGGCAGGCGCCGCGAGAGCTGGGCCCTGGGCGAGGCGGGCCGGCTCGGCGGCCTCGGGCGCATCGGAGCGCAGCACCATGAAGGCGCTTCCCAGGCCGAATGCAAGGATGCCGGCCATCAGCAGATAGGCCGGCGCAACGGAGTTGCTGCTCGTGGAGGGCGTCGAGGACTTCATGCGGGGCACACGTTCGGAACAACAGCCATTATAGCGTGTTGCGTTTAGCCGAGCAACAGTAATGTTTGAGGCTCTTTAGCTCTTCTTCTCGAGTGCCTGGGTCTCGTAGAGGAAGGAAGACGGGTGGCGCATGCCCTTGTCCCGCTTCGCGGACCGTTCCGGGTCGTCGTCCCGGCGGGCACGGCTTGCGCAGTAGCTCATGGTGAGCGTGTCGCGAGCCCGGGTCATGGCGACGTAGAAGAGCCGGCGCTCCTCTTCGCGCACGCCCAGGGGGTGCGGAAAGCATGCTGCTTCGCAGCCCATCACCCACACGTCCGTCCATTCCAAGCCCTTGGACTCGTGCACCGACATTGCGGGCAGCCCTTCGGCCTTGAGCGCTGCGACGAGTGCCTGGGTGCGGGCCAGCGCCATGCGGCCCGGCGTGCGCAGCCACTCGCGGACGTGAGCGAGTTCGTTGTCACCGTGCTCAAAGTGCAGCACCTCGACCTGTCCCTGCTCGGTGCGATGAGCTGTCCAGTCGACCGGAATGCGGCCTGGATTGAAGCGAATGACGTTGTTTGCATGCGCGACAACGGTGCGGGTGCTTCGGTAGTTGGTGGACAGCACGAAGTGCGCATCGACCTGGCCGAGCAGCCCCTGCATCACGTCGGCTTGCGCTCCGCGAAAGGCGTAGATGGACTGGTCGGCGTCTCCGATGTACCAGAAGCGGCAGCGAGGCTCGGCGAGTCGCTGCAGCACCGAGCGCTGCAGTGCGGACAGGTCCTGGGACTCATCGACGAGGATGTGTTTGAAGCGAGGCGCCAGAATCCGTGCCGCGACCTCCAGCAGCCTCGTGAAGTCCACGATGCCCTCGGCGTCGAGCATCTCCTCGAATCGGTTGGCGACGAGCCCTGTGTCGGACAGGTACGCCTGCTCTTCCCGACAGCGGTTGATTTCGAGCAGCAGCTCGGCTGCCGTGTAATCCTGCCAGTCTTCGGGCAGCTCAGCACGCAGCTTCTCGGCCAGCACTTGAAGGCGAGGGGCGTCGGCAATCTCCGGCCGAACGCCCTGGGCGAGCAACGAAGACAGCGCGAGAGAGTGGACCGTCGCGCAGACGGGCACTTTGGAGACAGACCCGAACCGGGTCGTCATGCGAGTGGCGATTTCGTCAGCTGCCTTGCGAGTGAACGTGACGACCGCGATGCTGCGCGGGTCCGCACCGTTGCGCACCAGCGCCATGGCGCGCTCCACGAGCAGTCGGGTCTTGCCGGCGCCTGCCCCTGCCGTCACCACTGCACTTTGGTCGAAAGGACATAGCAGCGCTGCGTACTGCTCGTCGGACAGCCCGTGCGCGTCACGGGCGGACGCGATGCTGCGGGGCGCCGCACTGGCGGCAAGGTCGTCGGCGAGACTGGCGTAGTTCATGGATAAGCATTATAGCCTAGAGGTTTAGGTTCATCCAGCTAAAACTCATGACACGTTCTCGCGCCGCGCTCTTCGCGGGCCTCGCTCTGGCCTGCGTGGCTGAGCTGGCCTTCTTCATCTCGCTGTTACGTGCTCCCGAGCCCTCCGCGTCAAACGCCGCGGTGCCGCTCGCCCAGAGCCTGGACGACGGTGAAGAGCTTGTCTACGCGGTAGAGCCCGAGAAGGAGGCGTTCGCAGCGCCTGTCGTGGCGCCAGTACCCGCCTTTCGGCTCGTCACGGCCCGGGTCAGCGTGAGCCCGGGTGGCGACATCGACGTCGTCATCAAGCCCGCAGATTGGGTGGCTCAGTGCCCCTCTTTCGCACCCTCGGATGCGTTGCAGGCCCGCGCCCAGGTGAGCCTGGCAGAAGACTCGGGCCCGCTCGTCGTGCAGCGAACGGCCTGCATGACAATGCAGCCGGGCCAGGAAGGCGAGTTCAGAGCCGTACCCGACACTTCGCGGCTTCTTGCGACCGACGAACCGTTCGAGGGCTCGGTCCAGGCTCAGGCCTGGCAGTTCGCAGATGCGTCGGGCCGCGCGAGGCAAGTTCGGGCGGCAGGGCTGTTCTGGTGCCCGGAGGAGCTGGAAGACAGCGACACCTGTTTTGCAGCGGTGTCGCTGGAGCTGGGCGAACCTGGCTCACCGCTTCTCGTTCCGGTCCGGCTACCGAGCCGTGGTTCGAGTGCGGTGGCGCTCAGCCCTCGTTAGCGCCCTTGCCGCCTTGCGCAGCAAGGCGAGCCTCGATGTCGTTGAGCGACGCCGACATGCCTTCTGCGAACTGCTGAGAGAGGATGGCCTCGAGCAAGTACAGGGGCGCCAGGAAGTCGGGACGGGAGGTGGCGCCTTGCGCGGTCAGGCCGAAGACTTCGGTGCCATCTTCGCGAACAATGCTGCAAGGAGTCTTGTCGCGAAGGGCGAGCACCGCCATGTAGAGCGCACTGACTGTCCGGACTTCGAGAGGCGCTTTGCCGGTCTCGAGCAGGTAGAGCATCTCGTTGGCGCCGACTTCAGCAGGCAGACCAGGCGTTTCGCTCACCGCGGGAGCGGGGGACCAGGGACGGGTTTTCATTTCGAGGGGGCTTCCTTGTTGAAGGTCTGGCGGGTGCCGTTTTCGTAGGTGAGCACGAGCACCGACGGCTTGGGCTGCTCGAACCGCATGTGCGCAGTGCCGTGAGGAGGCATCTCGAAGCTGAGCTGCCCAGGTGCCGGAACGCTCCATCGTCCGTTGAGCTCCGGCTGACCGTCGGCGGCGAGCACCGCGCGACCATCCGCCGAGAACACGATTCGACCGGTGAGCGTGCCCTGCGGTGCCTCAGTGCTCTTCCAGCTTCCGAGCAACGTCGAACTCCGGACTGCGGGCTTCGACGCAGGAGCGGTCATCGCGGACCGGGACGCGTTGGACGAAGACTGCGCCCAGGAGGGGCTTGCTGCGGCGAGGCAGCCCGCGATGCTCAGTGCGATAGATGCATGAAGACGGTTCATGCCGGGTGTAGCCAACTGCTTTATCGGCCGCGGACGAAGAAAAGCGCCTCGTCCACGAGGGAAGAGGCGCTTCGGTCAATCAGGCCGGGACGCATTGGGCGTATCTCCGGACAGAGCCTCAGTGACCCGGTCGTGCGTCGAGCAGTTCCGGCATCGCTGTGGCGATGATGGTGTTGTCGAGTCCAGCAGAGCCGTCGCGCTTGATGAACGCTTCGACCTGGGGACGTCCCTCTACCAGCACAAGCCGGCCCTTCGAGTAGAGCGTCTGCAGACGCTCCTTGTCGCGAACCATGCTGCCGAACATCAGAACCGAGTACCAGACCACGGTCTTCGATTCTCCGCTTCCGCGGGAGACGGCTACCGAGATTCGCAGGTACGGATTGCCTGCCTTCGACTGAAGGACTTCTGCGCTTCCGATGTTACCGACGACGGTAATCCTTTCGTATGCCATGCTCTTGTACTTTTCACTTATGTTCCTCGATTGTCTGCAAGCGATGGCGTTCTAGACCATCATCGCTTGCGTCTTCAGCGGCGAGAGAGGGCGCTGAAGCGGTGGACGAGCGATGATGGGTCAGGCGCCGAAGCAAGAGACCCACACCGCCGTATAGCACCCTGGTTGGAGGCCCTCTCCAGGTGAGCGTTCCTCCTGGGCCCCAATGAAACACGCCCGGCGTGTGGCCGGGCGTGGTCAGGGTCGGAGAGGCCGAGGACGGTCAGCGAAAGCGCGCGAGCTCCGGGTCAGTGACCTGTTGCTCGGGCAGGCCGGTGACACCCGGCAGCTGCGACAGTCGCGGCATGCCGTCGAGCGTCTTCACCTTGCCTGCAGCGTCCTTGTAGAGCAGGGCGGGCGTGCCCCCGAAGCCCAGCTCGGCCATCAGCTTGCCGTTGGCTTCGAGCTTCGCTCGCGTCGCCGCGGAGGGCGCCGGCGCAGCCTTGCCGCTCTTGCCGAAGGAGGCCTGCTGTGCGTCCATCGCAGCGTCGGCATCCTTGGCGTCCAGCAGCTCGCCGGCCTTGTTGATGGAGTCGGGGCGCAGGAAGGCCACCGGAATCCAGCGCACCTGCAGGCCGGCCTTCATGTAGGGCTGGAGGGCCTTCCAGGCGAGGTGGCAGTAGCTGCAGTTCGGGTCAAGGAAGGCGTAGATGACGCTCTTGACGGCATCGCCCTTGGCGCCTTCGGCGAACCAGGCGCTTTTCTCGAGCTTGGGCCACGCCTTGTCGTAGTCGATTTTCGGGCCGTACTGTTCGAGGTACTGGCGGGTCAGGTTCTCGCCCTTGGCGTTGAGCATCGTGCCGGAGATGGCAACCTGGCCGTCGGCCGAGGTGAAGACGACGATGTTCTTGCCCGGACCTTGAGACAGAATCCAGCCTGTGAGGCCACCTTCGGCGTCGAACTTCTTCTCGACCTTCAGGCCGCCTTGCACGGCAATCTGGACAGGGGCGGGCAGCTGCAGGACCGCATCCTTGGGGGGTGCGGACTGGGCGAACGTGGCGCCCGCGGACAGGGCGACGGCGAGCGCGAAGAGGGTCTTCTTCATTCGGTAGGTCTCGAGGTTGTGGTGAGAAATTGGTGTAGGGAACACACAAAGGAGCCCACCTCGTCTTGCGACGGGGCGGGCTCGGGAATTACGCGGCTGCGGCTTCGGCCTGCGCGACGCTCTTCAGCAGGAAGTCACGGGCCTCGGGGGTCAGCTTCTCCTGTCCCTTGGGTCCGTTCACGTAGGAACGAATCATGTGGAACGGAATCTTCTTCATCTTCGTCAGCAGGTCATCGACCAGCGCGTTCTGCTCGGCCGACAGGTTGGCCGGACGAACCGGCGCCTCGCCGTCGGCCGCAGCGTTGGAGGCTTCGGCGGCAGGTGCCGGAGCCGCCGCAGCGGGAGCCGGAGCCGGAGCCGGAGCAGCCTTGGCCATCGCGCTGTCGACCACCTTGTCGGCGGCGTCGCGGCGCTCGTCGGTCGCAGCCGTGCCCAGCACTTCCTTGGCCGCGCTCGGGGCCGGGGCCGCGGGCGCAGAGGCAGGCGCTGCTTCGACCGGAGCCGGAGCCGCCGGAGCCGGCGCGGGGGCGACGGGAGCTGGAGCGGGGGCCGGAGCGGGGGCCGCGACAGCAGGGGCCTTCACGGGTTCCTGGGCGACCGGGGTCGCGGCAGGGACCTCACCTTCGGGCAGCATCTCGGCGGGGAGCGCCGGAATGACGCTCAGGTTGCCGGCCTCGTCGAGCGGCGTGTGCACGGGCTTGAACGCGTACAGGTAGCGGCCGATGCCCCACTGCACAGCGGCGCGACGCAGCGCGTTGCCGTAGGCACCCATGATGCTCGTGTCTTCGCTGCCGCCGGCGCCGAAACTGGTCGCGTCTTCCTTGGTCACCCATTCGCCGTCGACCTTGATGGACAGCGCGCAGCGCACGGCCATCAGGCGGTTGTTGGCGATGACTTCGGTGAAGGCGGGCTTCCAGTTCGCGACGCCCAGCGCTTCGTCCAGGCGGTCCTGGATGACGCGCACGTCGATGAAGGGCAGGGCGTAGCCCATGGAGCCGTCGGTGCTCTTCGTGCCCACGCGCCACTTGATGGAGGTGCCGGGGAAGGGGGCGGTCAGCTTGTTCAGCAGTTCTTGGTTCATTGGCTTTCGTCTTGGAGTGGTGTGGCCTAGGGGGTGGGTGCGTTTAAACACCTACTCCCTATAGCAAGAGGTAAAGCATCTGGGTTTAGCCATGGCGCACCTCGACCTCATCGTGGCCATAGCCGTCTGGCTGATGCTGGCGGCTGACCGCGCCATGGGATGGCACGCGCTGCTGGCTCTTCCGTCGACCCTGGTGCACGAGTTCAGTCATTGGAGCATCGCGCTGGTCACAGGTTCCCGCCCTTCGGCGTTTTCCGTGTGGCCAAGGCGGGAGGGCAGGACCTGGGTGCTGGGCCGCGTCGACTTCGAGCCTTCCGCCCTGACTGCGGGCTGCGTGGCACTGGCCCCGTTGTGGCTTCTGCTGCCCCTGACCTGGTGGGGCCTCATGAGCCGACCAACCATCGGGGGTTGGACCCAGGAGCTGGCGTGGGGCTTGGCCATGGGTTACACGGGCTGGGCTTGCGTGCCTTCCTCGACAGACCTGGTGCTGGCGTTGAAGTTCCCGATAGGGTCCGCACTCGTGCTGGGCGCGCTCTATCTGATGGCTTCGACCCTGTAGCCGCCTCGATGTTCTTGCGGCGCTCTTGCGGTCCCCGCGCAGCGAGCCGACAGGTCCTTCGTATTCAAGGTCCTTCGTATTGAGGGTCTCGCATCAGAGGCGAGCCTCGCTCCTGCCCAAAACTTCTCCGCATTCGCCACCGATGAACACCGCCATCGCTTCGCCTCCCGCCCTCGCATCCGACCTCACGCGGATGCTTCGCCTTGCCCCCTTGTTCGATGTCAACGTGCTCGAGGACCCGGACAGCCCCGAGCACGTCGTGCTTCACGTGCTTGATGCGGATGGCGAGCGAAAGAGCCGTATCCCTCGCAGCCGCCTGGAGCGACGCCTGCTCGCCGAGCTGGGAGCCAAGACCGTCCGCTGGGTCTACTACCACCCTGGCGTGTCCTGCCGCGAAGCGCTGCTCTCCCAGACGGACTCCAGGCTGCAGCGGCTGGGGCAGCTCTACGCGAAGTGGAAGAGCGACGGCTTTCCCGGCTGAGGCGCCGTACCCGCCGTGCGGCGGCCCGTACTGCCCTACGCCAGGCCGTGTGCCTGGCGTTGTGCTTTGTAGAAGGGGCTTGAGCGCAAGAAAAAGCGCCCGCGGGTTGCGGGCGCTGGAAGCAGGGAAGGGCAGTCGGGCTGCCGGGGTTCTTCAGGCGTTGGGCTTGAGGCTGCCCCATCCCAGGTTGGCCCTGGACAACGCGATGCGCAGCTGGACGTAATCCAGGTACTCGCGCTCGGGGCATTCCTTGGAGAGCGCCTCGTAGATGGGCTTGAGCCGGCCGCTCACTAGCGTGTCGGTGTCGAGCTCGAGCAGGGCCTGGGCAAACCAGTCCTGTGCGGAGTCGTTTGCAAACACGTTCGGGTCCACGAGGCGTTCGTCGATGGCACGACCGACCTCGAAGCTGGCAAGTCGCTCTTCGGTGGCGAACGCCTTGGCCAGGTCGGCCAGGCTCACGCGGGGTTTACCCTTGACGAACTTCGCGACCGAAGTCGTGGTCAGCTTGTCGACCGCGTCGTCCTTCTTCGGAAGGATGTAGGCCAGCACGGTTTCGATGCCGTAGACCTCGATGATGCGGTGCAGAATCTCCAGCGTCATCACCACGTCGGCCATCGCACGGTGAAGGTCCCCGGAGGGCTTGACACCGTAGAGGTCAGCGACCTCGGCGAGCTTGCCCGAGCGCGACTTCGCGCCCGAGAGCTTCAGGTGCATCTCCCGCACGTCGAAGGCGTACAGGAACTCCTCGATGGGATGCCCGTATCGCTCGTTCATCTCGCGAACGGCGGGCAGGTCGAAGGTGGCGCTGTTGAAGCCGGCCAGATAGCTCTCGGTAGCCAGGCGCTGGAACCAGGGGGCATACTTCTCGCCCCAGACCGGTTCGTTGCGAACCATGGCTTGGGTGATGCCGGTGAGCTTGGAGGCTTCCGGCGAGATGGTTCGCTCCGGATTGATGAGCGACTGGTACGCGACTCCGGGCCCCGCCGGCGTCACGGTGAAGCAGGCCACTTCGGTGATGCCGAAGTTGGGCCGGCCGCGAAACGTGGTCGCCTCGAGGTCGAATACGGTGATGTGTCGCCCCAGCCGCCGGGCCAGGTCTGCGACCAGGTAGAAGGTGGGTTGATAGTCCATGATGGGTCTCGTTCAGACAGGATGTCCTGCCTGCGTGTAGCGACCCGGGACCCTCAGCAAAGCGCGATGGCTCAGCCGCGCCAGGTGCGAAGCCGCCCTGTATCCAGATGCGTGAACCCTTTGGCGGGATAGAAGCCGACTCCGCCCTGCCGCAGATGCATCCCCAGGGCACCGATGTCTCGGGGGGAGATGCCGGTCATGTAAGTGTCGGTAGCGCGCCCGTAGAGGTGCATGGAGTTCTTCGCAGCGCCTTCGCCGTCTTTCTTGCCCATCAGCGCCTTGTTGGTTTCCCAGGTCCGGAACCCCGAGGTGACGGTGAGCGGATGTGGGTAGCGCCAGGCTGCGTAGTAACCTAGGATGCCGCGAAGGATGTCCAGCACGGCGGGGTCCATCGAGGTCATCTTGTTGGCGCGCACATCGCGCATCAGCGCGCAGGCTTGCCAATACCCCTCCGGGATGAGCTTGCCGTCTCTCCAGTAGACGACACGAATCTGCTCGCGCGTGCCTTGCCGGGTGAGGAACAGCTCCCGCGGCCGCAGCCAGAAGTCCGAAGGAATCTCTCCCAACCGCAGGGGCTGCGCGGGGGCCGATTCCGAGGGGGGCAGCTGCACGGCAGTGCCTTGGATTTCTTCGTCGTCTTCGGGGCTGAATTCGAGAGGTCCCTTTGCCGAGGCAGCGGCCGCAGGCACGGAGAAGGCAAACAGGGCGGCACCCGCCGCCGACAGGAACGCGCGACGAGAATCGAGCCGAGAGCACTCAGCCTGCCGGTCAGGCTCACATGCGGTCAGCTCGGGCAGCCCGCGCAGATGTGCACGGTCGAATACGGCGCTGTCCAGCGTCGCGGCCAGCTGCCCGTCTGGCGGCAGGAGAAGGGGCGTACAAGGCATGCGTTCTGTAGCGCATGCCGTTTAGACGGGTGCTCGGCGATTCGCTAGACCCGACAGGTCCCTGGTTTCCAGGCCTATTCTTTCGGACACAGATATGACCCGACATTCTCTGCTGCGACGCGACAAGGCTGTGCAGTTCATGCGCCAGGCCCGGTTCGTCGCCAACGAGTTCTCCAAAGACCGCTCTACCAAGGTCGGAGCGCTCATCCTCGACCCCGAGGACTACGCCGTGCTCACCCAGGGCTACAACGGGATGCCACGTGGCATCGATGAGAGCCTGGAGGAGCGCCACACTCGGCCGCTGAAGTACGCATTCTTCGAACACGCCGAGCGTAACGCGCTCTACAACCGGATGCGCCCGCTGCTCAAGGGCAGCCTGGTAGTGACAACCCGGGCTCCGACCATCGGCTGCGTGCGTGCGCTGCTGTCGGTCGGTGCGTCGTATGCCTACTTTCCGCAGTGGTCCGCCGACGATGCCGACGCACCGGTGGCTCGAGCATTGCTGAGCGAAGCCGGTGTCGTCGTCGGCCACACGGTCGACGGTGTCCTGGTTGGAGATGACCGGCATGCCCGCAAGGTCACGCAGTACGCGAAGCACGCCGCGCTCACCGCGCGGTCGCTCGCCAAGGACCCGCAGGCCTCGGTGGCTCTTTTTCTGACGCCCTCGGACTTTACGCAGCTCACGATGGGCTACAGTGGCCTGCCGCGGGGCGCCGATGACGAGCGCATCGAACGCTACGTGGAGCCGCTTCGCGCCCAGTGGGTCGAGACCTCGATTCGCAACGCCATCTACAACGCGGCACGCCAGGAGCTCAAGGGCTCCGTGGCGCTGGTCACAGCCACGACCTGCGTCGAGTGCGCACGAGGCCTTGCCTCCAGCGGCATTCGCGAAGTCATCTACATCGAGCCTTCGGCCGAGTTCACCGCGCGCTGGGGCGCAAGCAACGCCGAGGCGCTCTCGATGCTCGAGGAGCTCGGCCTGACGGTGACGAAAGTCACCCACGAACAGCTCGACACCCCGCACCCCTGACAGGCCCTTCCTTTCGTTCGGTTCTGCCCCTTCTCCCGTCGGAGAAGGGGCTTTTTATTGTCGTCGAAAGGCGTGACACGGGTAGGGCGCGTGCTGTCGCCCGCGGATGTTCGAGGAATACGGGGCTCGCGGTCGTTCACGGCGCCTCCGGCGCGGTTGTCCTGGGGGAAGGCCTTGCTCGGCGACGATGGCGACCGCGAGCCTTCCCCTCAAAAAACAAGCGCCTCCCGAGGAGGCGCTTGAGACTGAGCCAGAGCGTCCTCAGTAGAGCACAGCGGCGCCGGGCCGGCCACCCAGGGTGGTCGTCGTCACATATCGACCGCCCGAGCCGGCGTTCGTCGGGCGACGCGTGTCGCTGGCATTGCCCGCGATGCCGGCCCCGCCCGAGATGAGCGAGCCGCCAGTCACCAATGACGGGTGGGCGTATCCCATGCCTCCGGTGCCGCCGAAGTAGTCGTTGCCCGAGAAGGCGCCGCCACCCCAATACCCGCCGCCACCGCCACCAGGGCTGTAATAGCTGTAGGTGCTGGTGGACTTCGCACCGGTCATGCCCGACGCACCGGTACCGGGAGCAGAAGCGGTAGGTGCCGTGGCGCTGGTGGAGGCGACCGTAGAACCACCGCCGCCGGTTCCCGCACGAACGTAGGGGCCGTCGCCCGCGGCGCCGCCTCCGCCACCGGCAACCAGCAGGGCGTTGGCCTGGGCTTCCGAGCCGGCGAAGAGCGCGGTGTAGCCGCCGCCCTGGCCTCCGCTGGAGCGAGAGCCCGAGAGCACTCCACCGCCCTTGCCGAACGCGGTGACAGCCGACGCCCCGGCCGTGCCGCCACTGCCCACAACCAGGGTGTAGGTGGTTCCGGGCTGAAGAACGGTGTTTCCGCCCGCGTAGCCGGCACCGCCACCCTTGGCCGCCGCGGCGGCCGTGTTGGAGTACGTGGCCGTGCTACCGGCACCGCCACCTCCCCAGAACTTCGCGCTCACTGCCGTAGCCGAGCTCACAGTGATGGAGTAAGTGCCTGCCGTCGAGATGCTGAGCGCGCCATCCGTGTTGAAGTTCCACGAGGTGCGACCGTTCACAGCCGGGCTGATGCTCAGCACGCGGGCGACTTCGACCGCGGTGCCGACGAGGTCCGTCGACGAAGGGCTGTTGGTTGCCGTGCTGTAGACGTACACCTTGCCGCTGTAGGAGCCTGCGGAGGCAGGGCTGAACGTGACCGTCAGCGTGCAGCTCTCGGCCGGCGCGAGCGTGAGCGGGGCAGCCTGCGTGCCGCACCCGGCGACGGTGGCCGAGATGGACGCGTCCACGGCAGAACGCACTCCGGTGACCGCCAGGTTGCCGGTATTCGTGAAGATGAAGGTACGGGTCGCGGTGGCGCCGGCGTCGATGGTGCCGAAGTTGGCGTCCGTCTGTGCAGCCAGCTGTCCCACACCCTGCAAACCGGTGCCCGTCAGTGTGACTTCGACAGGGGCATTGCGAGCATTCGTGTTGAAGACCAGCTTCGAGGCCGCGGCTGCCCCCTGCGAAGTCGGCGTGAACCGGATGGTCGTGGTGCACGACTCATCGATGGCCAACGAGCTGCCACAGTTGGTCGTGGCCGAATACTGCGCCGAGCCCGAGATGGACGGTGCGCCCGAGAGCGTCATCACAGCGCTGCCCACGTTGGTGAGCACGATGCTGGCTTCGGCGAACTGGCCGACTTCGACACTGCCCAGCGCAGCGGTGCTGCTCGAGAGTTGAGAGACGGAAACCGCGTTGCCCGTGCCAGTGAGCGTGTAGACGATAGGAGACGTGTTCGTGCCGTTGTGGCTGATAGTCAGCGTGGCCGTCTTCGTACCGGAGGTCGTGGGCTTGAAGCGAACCGAGAAGAGCACATCCCGCAGGCCGGAGCTGGACCCGGACCACGTGTCAGCCACGCAGTCGGTCAAGGCAGCGGCCTGGACCGTGGCGCCGCAGGAAAGCCAGTCAGCCTCATATCCGCTTCCCGCGGCATAGACCTTGTTGTACTTGGCGGCGGACGTGAAGGCAAAGTCGGAGGCATCTGCCCCGGTAATCGTCGCCGAGACGCTGAGCGCGGTAGCCTGGGTCCCCGAGCGCACCAGGTAGAACGTCTTGCTGAGAGCATCACTTGTTCGTGCGTCGACAGCCCCGAAGACGGGATTCACCGGCGCGTCCGCCGTCACGACGCCGTATGGCGTGACCGTCAGCGCCGCCCCGCCTGTGCCGGACAGCGTCACGGTCACGGGGTTGCCGTTGACCGACAGGCTGAGCGTTCCAGCCCGCACGCCGGTCGTGGTCGGTGTGAAGGTGACCGAGACGGAGCAGGACTCTGACGGGGCGAGAGAACTCGTGCAGTCGGTTGTCGCGGAGTAGTCGCCGCTTGTCGACGGCGCGCCCAATGCCGCGGCTTCTCCACCGTCGTTGCTGAAGACGACCGAGCGAACGGTGCTGCTATCGCCCACCACGAGGGTACCGAAAGACAACGTATCGGTGCTCGGGCTGACCTGAGCCGCGAGACCCGAGCCTGCGAGGGCGACAGAGAGCGTCGAAGCACCCACCGGCAGGCTGAGGGTGCCGGTGCGCGCGCCGGAGGCGCTCGGCGTGAACGTGACGGAAAGCGTGCAGGACGCACCGGCTGCGAGCGTCGCGCCGCAGCTGCTCGTCAAGGCGAAATCCCCGCTGGCCGTCGGCGTGCCGAGACTGGCGGCAACGTTGCCGCCGTTCGTGACGGTGACGGTCTGGGCAGCGCTCTGCGTGCCGGGGGCAATGGCCGGGAAGCTCAGGTTAGAGGTGGAGAGCCCCACGTTGGCCTGCAGGCCCGTTCCTGTCAGGGACACGTAACGCAACACACCGTCGACCGAAACCGCAAGACTGCCCGGGCGAGAGCCGCTGGCCGTGGGGAGGAAGGTGACCGAGACCACGCAGGAGGCCCCCGCCGCGAGCGAAGCGCCGCAGGTCGTCGTGGCCGAGTAGTCGCCGCTCACCCCGGGGGTGCCGAGCGTGGCCGGGCCGGTGCCGCTGTTGCTCAGCTGCACCGCCTGGCTAGCGCTGCTGGCGCCCACGGGCACGCTCGAGAAACTGAGCGTGCTGGTGCTGAGCGAGACGCTGGCTGACGGGGTGTTGCCACTGCCGCCTCCGGACTCCGCCGGCGGCGTGTCGCCGCCCGTGGGCGGGGGAGGCGCGGTCACTTCAAGGCTTTTGACGAAGTTCTTGAACGTGTACGTCTGTGCAAGAACGGGCTGCGCTGCAACGCTGAAGGACAGCAGTGCAGCAAGGAGACGAGCGGGCAGGCGCATTGGGAGTACCGAGATGAGGGCGCAATAATGGGTTTCCCCGTATAGAGTGTTCGTCTATACGGGCCGGCCAGCCTCGACTCCGCTATACGGAAAGAGCGCCCTCTTTCGGGGCGTCAGACAGGACCTTCCGTGACTGATAAAGAACACAACAACCCGATTCCCGTGGCTGTGGGCATCATGCGAGTCGCCACGGCAGACTTCAGTGAACGCTTTCTCGCGATTCGTCGCGGCATCGAGCCGGCAAAGGGCCGCCTGGCCTTTCCAGGGGGTTATGTCGACGCAGGCGAGTCGGCCGAACAGGCCGTAGCACGCGAGTTCGTCGAGGAATGCGGGCTGCAGACCGAAGCCTCCGAGTGGAAGCTGCTTACCTCTCGGGTGACCCCCGACAACCGCCTGCTGCTCTTCTGCCTCTACGACCGGTTCCTGCCCGAGGATGCCTTCTCTCGACTGGTTCCGAGCAACGAAGCCCACGGATTCGTGGCCTTCGGTCGCGATGAGACGCTCGGCTTTGCGCTGCACCAGGACGTCGCACGGCTCGCCTTCGATGGCAAGCTGTTCGAGCTGTAAGCCGCCTCGGCTGCTTTTCTTCACGCCCGCACCTTCTGGTGCGGGCTTTTTGATGGGCGGCGCGGCGCGCAAGGTGGCGGCTCCCAAAGAAAAAGCCCCGGCGCAATCGCGTCGGGGCTCGGAAGCAGGCGGCTCGTCGAACTACTTGTTCTGCACGAGCATCGCGTCGACCAGGGCCTCAGCGCTTTCGCGCATGATGGCCTTGTCGAAGTAGCGCATCATCTCATCCAGGAAGTCGCCGCGGTTGCCCGCGTACAGCCCCCAGGTGAAGACGTTGTACCTGTGGAAGAAGGACTTGTCGATGGGCCGGTCGCAAATCTGCGCATCCGTGTAGACGAACACGTAATCAGCGTCCTGCAGCAGCTTCAGGTTGTCCCGCATGGTGTACTCGAGGCCTTCGGCACCGGCATAGCCCTGGATTCGGTCGATGACCGATTGGGCGACCGGCAGCTTGTAGACTTCCCAGCAGGGGCCGCCCTTGACTGCCGACAGAGCGATGTGGCCTTCCACGTAACCGCGACGCGCGAGCATCGACAGCGCGGTGATGAGCACCTTGCCCTCCATGATGTGGAAGCCACCCATGGAGCCAGAGCAGTCTACCTCGAGGAACACCTTCTTGCGGCCGCGGCCCTCGATTTCGGTGCGCCTGTAGGGCGCCCGGTCGAGTACGAAGTGCCGTGCCGAAATACGCCGTTGCGGTGTGCGGGTGCTCACCACGCGGGTCTTTTCGGCGAAGAACTTCATCAGCCTTGCTGCGATGCGTTCAGCGCGACCCACGTCCACCGGAGTGACCATGTGGTGCAGCACCGAACCCTTGGCCGACTCGGCCTTGTGGTTGTCATCGCCCTTGGCCTTGCCCTTCATGCCACCGTCGGGAGAGCCTTCCTTGTCGGAGGCTTGAATCTCGTCGACGTCCTTCTCGAACTCCTCGAGCTGCGCCGGGTCGGTCATCAGCTCCGCGGACATCTCCAGGTCGCTCATCCCGCCGCCCGCGCCGCCCGGGGGCATTTGCGGAGGACGGCCGAACTCGTCGAGCCAGGCCTTCAGGATGGGCATCAGCTGCATCGACTGCGTCACCGCGGTGATGCGCCGGTAGTAGTCGACCACCTTGGGCAGGAGGTCGACCAGCAGAGCGCGCGTGTCGTCCGGGTTCGGTGCGAACAGCGCCGAGAGCACCGCCAGCGGGTCGTCCGGGCTCACCTTCGGCGGCTCGGGTTTCCATGCGGCGAGGCCTCGCTCGACGACCTCCACATCGCCCTCGGCCTGGATGAGCGCAAACAGCAGCGACTCGGGCCGGGGGTTGAAGTCGAGGTCTTCCAGCGTCAGCCACTCGAACTGGTAGTCAGCCTCGCGGCGGTACCGGTCTTCCATGTACGCGTCCTCGAAGAGGTTGTACAGGCCGAACGGTGCCTCGATGACCTTCAGCTGCCGCTTGATGCGGCTCATGTCACGCTCGGTGAAGAGCGCGTGTCCCAGCTCGTGGTGGTAGTGGTTGGCGACGTACTTCTTCTTGCCCGACTCCGAGAGGCCCGTTTTCACGATGCGCTTCTCGAACAGCTCGGTGCCGATGTAGATGCGGTGCGGAGGCAGGTACGCCCAGCACGCGGTATCGAACTTCGGCTTGAGCTTCACGTCGTGCTTCTCACCGAGGCTAATCGGTGAGAAGAGCGATTCGTGAATCGCCTCCTTGATGGCGTCCTTGAAGAACTGGTCCGAAACCGGGTAGCGCCGAGGCGCCGAACCGGAAGCGGAAGCCGCCGAAGCGGCCGGTTTCACGGTTGTGGTCATCCTCGATTCTCCTTTCGGTTCAGGCTGCTCACTTGAAGCAGCGGTCGATGAGCTTCTCCACGTCGGCCACCTGTTCGGCGACCGGCTGGCCTTCGGCGTTGCGAGCCACCCAGAGCAGGACCTGCGTCTTGATGGCCCGCTTGACGTCGTCGGTGTCCTCGGCGAGCTCCAGGGCCCGCGCGAGGGTTCGCGTCGTCGGCGCGTGCTTGACCAGGCCGCGGGTGCGGGCTTCGGTCATCTTGTTGAAGAACTCCACGCATTGGTTCACCACCTTTGCAGGCAGCGAACGGCCCTTGGCGATGATGCCCAGGATGCGCTTGAGCTCGGCCGGAGTCGTGTCCTTGCGGATGGGCACGAAGCGCTCGGCGAGCGCCGGGTCGATTTCGTCGACCGCGTACTCCGAGCCCACGTTGGTGGTGGCCACCACGCACAGGTTCTCCACCGGGCAGGTGAGTTCCTCTTCGACCGCCACGTCGTCCTCGACCGCACGAATGCGGCCGGTACGCAGGCGGTACATGCCTTGGTCCGGCGACAGCGCGGTCAGCAGAATCGACAGCTCGCGCTGACGAATCCGCAGCAGCTCATCGATGATGAGCACGACCTTGCCTGCCTTGGCGGCGCGGAAGGCCTCCGAAACCGGCCCGTCCTTCCACACCATGCGATTGGCGTCCAGCGGCACCAGGTAGCCCAGCATGTCGGGCGACTCGATGCCTTCGTGGCCACCGAACTCGACGCGCTTGAAGCCGTTGGTGCGTGCGAACTCGCGCGCCTCGAACGTCTTGCCGGCGCCGCGGTCGCCTTCGAACAGCACCGGCACGCGGAACGCGAGCTGCTGCAGCACGAAGGTTTCTCCGACCGGACCGCTGGCGGTCGAGCCGTTGGTCGCCGCCTCGTAGGCGTTGGCGAGTTGGGTCCGGAAGTCCGGCACCGTGTCGCGCAGCTGCGCCAGGGCAGCGCTCGTGTGCGCACACAGCTTCTTGTCGCGCCGCCAGTCGGTCCAGAACGAGCAACGGCCCGATTCCGGCATGGACTTGAACGCGGCCAGCAGCTTTTCCACCAGCTTCGCCTTGCCGGGCAGCGTGCCGACGGCCTCTTCGCAGCGCTGACGAGCCTCGTCTGCCGTCGTCTGACGGCCTTCGAGATACTTGTCGGAGCACCACACCGAGTAGTCGGCCTCGCCGTCCTTGTTGGCGAAGCTCACGATGACGACGTGGTCGCCGTCGGCGTCGGTCACCTTGCTCACGTAGGCGGCCGTGAGGCTCGCCGTGCGCGCCAGGATGTCGTAGTACGGGTAGAGCACCAGGTTGAACGGCGCCATGGTCAGCCCGGGGGCGACGGTGGCTTCGGTCACGTACTTCTCGAACGCATCAGTCTTCAATTGACTCTCCTTGTCGAAACGAAACTTGTCCTGCACGGGTATAGCCACCCGCGTGGAGTGCCGTTCGAAGGGGCTTGAGCCGCTTTAGCCGCGACGAAGAGGCCGCCAGAAAGGAAACGCCCGCCTCAAGGGCGGGCGCCGTCGCAGAGGGTCTGCCTGGGGTCAGTAGAGCCCGAACGTGGCCCCGGTGATGCCTGCGGAGTAGGTGAGGGCCGCGGGACTGAATCGTGCGGTGATGACGCCCGGGTTGTTCGAGTTCGCGCAGACCTGTGCGTAGTAGGTCCCGGCCGGGATGGGCTGGGTGATGCTCAGGACGCCGTTGCGATAGACCTGGACCTGCTCCCCGGGGGTGAGCCGAATCCCGACGACATCGCCCGCGCCGAACGTGGCGCCGGACTGATTGCTGAGCGCTCCGTTGACTGCCAGCCGGTTGCCGTCACTGAGCCAGTACACCGAAGTCGGGGTGGTGGGGCTGCCGTAGCCGGTGAGCCCGACGTTGCTGGTCGCGACGCCGACAAAGAATCCGGTTCCCGGAGCAGGCATCGAGTCGACTTGGTACTCCCAGTACCAGGTGCCTGAGGACTTGCCCACCGTGGAGCGCGCGCAAGCCCAGGACGCCAGCGAGGTGTTCGACATCGTGAGGTTGGCGTTTGTCAGCGTCACGGCGGACGCCTTGTCGGAGGGATTCCACGAGGCGTAGACCGGGGCCGGCGCGGTACCGGTGAGAGCCAGGGACTGCGGGTCGTTACCTGCCGAGGACCGCACGGTGAGCGTGCTGTTGAGAGTTGCCGAGGCCGCCGGCGACCACGTCACGGTCATCGAGCAGCTCTGGCCCGCGGCCACCGTGCCAGGGCTTGCCTCGGTGCCACAGGAATTTGCGGTCAAGGAAAGGCCACCGGCGGCAGTCAGCCCGGCATAGACGCCGGTGGCGTCCGCGGTGCCCGTGTTGGTGAACGTGAAGGTGCGCGATGCGCTGGAGCCGACCTGCACCGTGCCGAAGCTGGCCGTGACGTCCGCCACGAGCGAGCCCTCGGCCTGAACCGCGTTGCCTGCAATCGAGATGGCAAACGAGGCGTCCTGCGAGTTCGTGGTGAGGGAGAGCGAGCCGTTGAACACGCCTGCCTGGGTGGGCGCAAACGCGACTTCGGTAAGGCACGACGCACCCACCGCGAGCGTTGAGCCGCAGGTGCTCGAAGCCGTGAATCCAGCGCCGGACAGCTGGGGCGCAGCCAGGGTGAGCACGCCGGTTCCGGTGTTGGTGAGCAGCACTTGCCGGGTATCGGACTGCCCGACCAGGACGGCCCCGAAGTTCAGCTTGCCTGCTGAGACCTCCGCCGAATAGGACGGTCCCGCGGGAGTCGAAGCGCTTACGGAAAAGCCTCGAAGGGGGGTCCGGTACTCGTGGCGCGGGCTGGTCTGGGCCAGTGCGCAGGCGGAGGCGGCGCACAGCGCCAGCGCGGTGATTCTTGAGGGAAGATGTTTCATGAGGGAAGGCTCCGGAGTGGTCTGCCGGGTCTGGATTTTTGCGGTATAGCAACAGCTTTAGCCCTGCCAGTAGCGGCTCGAGGGGCGAGCCTGGGTCTGTCGGGCGTTGCGGTGTGCCTGGCAGCGCCCTCCGCGCCCGCATTCGTCCGTCGCATAATCACTGTTTCATTGCGTTTAGGCGTTGGTGGGTGACTCATCGGCCCGGCTCTGGCCTGCGCGATGCCGCTGCAGCGGCACGACCTGTGCCGCAGATAACGCAGCCGGCTATATCCACCATGCGGCTACTTCCCTCTTCCTTGTTGCTGGTTCGCCCGTCCCGCGAGCATCTCGAAAGCTATCGGGCGGCCCTCAAACGAGGGTGGTCACCGGACACCCTTCGGGCGGCTGCCGCGCAGGAAGAGCTCGAACGCATCGAGCGCGACCCGGACGCTTTCCTTGCCGAGCAGGTCGACCTGGAGGCGTCCAGCGGTCCAGTCCTGCTTCCCGATGGCTCGCGTGCCGCTCGCATACCAGGGTTTCGCAGTTGGCTGTGGGACGGAGAGTTCTGCGGCAGCATTGGGCTGCGCTGGCAGCCTGGAACCACTGACCTGCCTGAGTACTGCCTCGGTCACATCGGCTATTCGGTCGTGCCTTGGAAGCGGCGATTGGGCTACGCACGAAGAGGCCTGGCCTTGATGCTGCCTTCTGCCCGACAGGCCGGGCTGCCCTTCGTGGACCTGGTCACGTCGGCGGACAACCTGGGCTCGCAGCGCGTCGTGCAGGCCAACGGGGGTCAGCTTGTCGAACGCTACTACAAGCCTTCGCACTACGGAGAGCAAGAAATTCTGCGATTCAGGATTGGATTGAGCGCCTGACGGGGGTTCTGAGCTCTTCGCTTTTGCCGGCTTTCAGGCCCTAAACTAGGCTCCCCCGCCTTGGGCCGAAGCCCCACTAGAACAGGAGCTCTGGCAATAACAGCGGGTGACTAGACCCCTTGCTGCCTCCCCCCTGAGGCGTTTATCAAGTCTCGCCTACAATGTCTCGTCGATTCTTCCTCCTGGGCGTAGTCGCCTTCTCCGTGCTTTCAACCGGAGCTTTCGCTCAGACCAACACCCCTTCGTCCGGGCAGACCGCCAGCACCCCCAATGCATTCCGGGTGAACCTGCGCGGTCTGAGGGTCTCGTCTGAGCCGCTTGCGGCTGCGCCTGCGCTCACGAAGCTTGTCAGCGTGTCCAGCGCCGCCCTTGTTTTCGACGCCCAGCCTCTCGGAGGCGCTCAAACCAAGACCGTGCTCGTCATCAACGGCGGAACGGACTTGCTGACGCTCCAAGCGCCCCAGGTTCAGGGCGCCGCGTTCTCCGCAACGAGTTCATGCGGCAGCTCACTCGCTGCGGGCCAGTCCTGTTCGGTATCGGTCACCTTCAATGCCGCGAGTTCCTCGCCACAGTCAGGGGTGCTGACCATCGGCTCGGACGCCGTCAACGGGCCGCTCTCGGTCTCCTTGTCGGGAAGCGCTCTGGCTTCGCCCTGGACATGGGCACAGGACGGAAATGTGACCTTGAACGGGGACGGCTCTGTCACGATTGCGCCGTTGTCGACAGCCCGGGCCTCGCGGACAGTGCCGGCAACAGGCCAGTGGTACTGGGAAATGACTTCCATGGAAGGCGGAAGCTTCGCCGGGTACCCCGTTTTCGGAGTCTCCACAACGCTGGCGGGTTACCCCGGGCGCTATGCGCAGAACTGCGGACTGTTTACATATCGGGAGCAGAACTACGTGGAAGACAACGGTGTCGAGCGTCGAGTCCTCGACGGTGGAGGCACCTGGACCGTGGGTGTGGCCTACACGTCCGCAACCCGGACCGCGGTGTTCTACCGCGGAGGCATCCTGGTGGGTAGTTGCGTGGTAGAAGGGTCGGCTCCCGTCTACCCGTCGGCAGGAACGGGCGCCTCTGGCGTCATCGCGACGTTCACGTTGAACGCGAATCCCGCGACGCGCCCAGTGGGGTATTCGGCGTTGGCCGACGCCCCTTGAGGGCTCTTCGCGCAAGCCAGCTTGCCACCGGGAACAGCGCCTGGTAGCCCTGGCGAGAGCGTGGCTCCAGCGGGCATGTGCCTACGAGAGCGGTAGGGTGGAACTCGCATAAAGCGCTCGCTATAAGGCGGAACTCAACCCTGCCGGTTCGCGGTGTCGCGAAACGAAGAAAGCCCTCAATGACTGCTCCTCGCTCGCGCCTGTTCGCGCTCTCCCTCGCCTTTTTATCTGTCCACGCAGCCGCACAGTCTGACGGTAGCGCCCCCAAGGGGACGGAAGGCGCTCAGTACGAATTCCGCGTGAAGCAGCGCGGCATGGCTGTTTCGACGGGTGCTCCAGCTCCAGCTCCTGTGCCGTCACCGGCACCGGCCCCGGCGCCGGCGCCTACGAAGCTGGCCGGCTTGTCGAGCGGCTCCATTGTGTTCGACGCCCAGCCTCTGGGCGGGTCGCAGACCAAGGACGTGCTCCTCACCAACAACGGCACCGGCAGCGTCACGCTCGAAGCACCTCAAGTTCAAGGCACTGCGTTCTCGGCCACGACCTCCTGTGGCACAACGCTGGCCGCCAGCCAATCCTGCGTGGTGTCCGTGACCTTCAGCGCCGCGAGCTACGCCGCGCAGTCGGGCACACTGACAGTCGGCTCGGACGCGACCAACGGCCCGCTCACGGCGACCCTGAACGGCACCACACTGCCTGAGACAGACCCCTTCTTCTCGCAAGTCGAGCGGCTCTTGCACATGGACGGCGTAGACGGCGGCTCCACGTTTTCCGATGTCAAGGGCGGTGCGGTTTCGGCCATCGGCACCGTGACGACCAGCGCCACCCAAAGCAAGTTCGGCGGGACAAGCGCCCAGTTCACAGGAGCGGGCGCGTTGTCGACGAGTTCTTCGGCGATGACCGGCTCCTGGACGATTGAGTTCTGGGTCTATCCGACCAGTTCCTCGACGCAAGTGACGCTGGTGAGCTTCTTCGGCACCGGCCAGCGCGGCATCAACTTCTGGCGTAACCCGTCTCACCAGCTTGTCATCGACAACGGGGTCAATTCGACTGTGCCGTTCACGGGTGGAACGCTTCCCACGGGGCAGTGGTCTCACGTGGCGGCCGTTCGCAACGGCACGGTGACGACGGCATACATCAATGGCTCACCCGTCGGCTCGAATTCGTTCAGCCCGCTTGCAAGCTCCACCATGCTCGTGGGACGCCTCAACGCCGTGCCGTCGGTGGACTTCCGTGGGTACATCGACGATTTTCGGCTGACTCTGGCACCCCGCTACACCGGGGCCTTCACGCCACCGGCAACCCCGGCTCCCAACAACTGAGCGCAGGAGCTGGGCCTCCTCGCCACAAGACGCTCCGCGCTGCGGAGCGTCTTTCGTTCAGGTCCAGGGCTCGATTCAGGATAAGCGCCGGGCGCTACACGGGACAATCCGCTACTTTTAAGCTCCTCTCTTGCTGCCATGACCAAGGAAGAAATCCTCTGGACCGACCGCCCGTCCCACGTTCTCAACCTGGGCGTGTATATCTTGTGCGTGCTGCTCTGCTGGCTGATTGTGCCTGTCTTCTATGGGCTGTGGCGCTACCTGCAGATTCAGACGACTCGGTACAGCCTCACTGCCGAACGGCTACAGGTGCGCTCGGGTGTGCTCAACAAGAAGACCAGCACGCTCGAGCTTTACCGCGTCAAGGACATCACAGTCGAGGAGCCTCTCTACCTGCGCCCCTTCGGGCTGGCTGACATCGTGATGAACACCTCCGACAAGACGCATCCAGAGCAGGTCCTCTCCGGCGTGAGCGACTCCGAGGAACTCGTTACGCTGCTTCGTCAACAGGTCGAGCATTTGCGAATGGGCCGCGTTCGCGAGATGGACGTCAACTAGCCTCACAGGGTGCCTTCGCGCCGTCCCAGCTATCATGTCCAAGACCACCGTAGAAAAGCTCATCCTCGCCCTCTTCGCCTTGCCGGCGCTGGCCTTGTTCGGCAAAGGGGGCTGGGCGCTCCTCACCGGCAGCATCTGGATTTCACCACGCCACAGCGCCCCCGTTCTGCTGCAGGGGGCTCCCGCTTACTGGAGTGGAGCGGGGTACGTGCTGCTGGGCGCAGGCCTTCTTGCAGCCGTGTCGATGGGCCTCAAGCGCAGCCAGAGGCAGGCGCTCACCGCCGCACTCATGCTCTTTGGCATGGCAGCCGGCGCGTTCACGATGTCCTTCCTCGCTCGGTGACGTAGACCGGGGTATAAAGCGCCGATAGCTAAACCTCCGGATATGCGCCTTATGCGGCGCCCTGGAGTGCCCAATGCTTTCGTTCGCCCCCCTGTTGCTGCGCGTTGCGCTGAGCGCCCTTGGCCTGCTCGGCGCATCAAGTCTCGCCCACGCCCAAAGCATCGAGTACCGCTCGCTGGTCAAGGACCTGCGCGTGACCGCTCCTGCAGGCCAGCCCTCCCCTGAAACAGGGGCCCCGGCTGTAAGCCTCAGCACGGCAGTGTTGGCATGGACGAACGGGAACGGGCAAGGCCTGCCGGCAGGCGTTGTGGTCGGCAGCAGTGACACGGCTTCGGTGCTGCTCACGAATACCGGCACCGCCGCCCTCATCTTCTCGCAGCCCCCTGCTCTTTCAGGCAATACTGCCTTCGGATTTCCTTCGGACAGCGGCTCCTCGTGCGGCAGTTCGCTTGCCCCTGGGGCGAGCTGCACGACGGCTGTGCAGTTTGCACCGACTGCAGCTGGCTCCGTCTCTGGAGCATTGAGCTTTCGGACAAACGCGGCAGGAAGCCCCCATCAAGTAAGCCTTTCTGGCCTGGGTCTGGCGGGCGCGGGAACGCTTGCCGCCGCCCCCGAGTCATCGGCCGACTTTGGCATCGTATCTGTTGGCCAGTCCGTCAGTCGGACCTTCGTTTTCACGAACACAGGCGGCTCCCCCGCTTCCGACGTGCGAGTCGCACTCGCAAACACGGCGCTTTCGGTCGTCTCCAACGGATGTGGCACTCAGGGCGCACCGGTGACGGTGGTGGCAGGAGGCTCGTGCCAGTTCACGGTTGTCTTCGCTCCGACCGAGGCGAGCGTGCTCGCCTCCAGCGCAGTGTCGGTGCAGGGCAGCTTCTCGGGCGGGGTGGCGTATGCAGGCGTCTCTGGCCGTGGAACACCGCTTGTCTCAGCGCTGGGCACCGTCTATGTCAATCCTGATGGCACGACCCTCGTCACCGTCAACGGAACAGGATTCGTGCAGGGCCTGAGCTCGCTGGCGTTCAACGACACACCTGTGCCGACCACCGTGGTTTCTGCAACTCAGCTTCGTGCTTATGCCCCGGTTCGAAGCAGCGGAACCGCGGCCACCGTCTCGGTGCTCACCGCCAACGGTGCCGGGGTGAGCGCAGGCACGGTCATCTACGCTGAAACGCCGGTCGTGCAGGCACAGTCCTCGAAGAGCCTGTTTACGGCAGGCACGCAGCGTACGGTCACGCTGTCCGGTTCTGGGTTCGACACTTCCGCACGCGTAGAACTCTTCTGGAACAGCCAGGTGGTTCAGGCGACGCCTACATCCGTGTCCGCGACGCAGCTCAGTTTCGACGTGCCCGCGGGTCTCGGGACGGGGCCCTGGAACGTACGGGTCGTGAATCCTGGTGAGCTGTCGAGCAACGAACTCTCTGCGCTGGTCATGGTCCGGGCAGGGGCAACGCTCACCTCGGTTTCTCCGACGAGCATTACCGCAGGCGCCACGCGTCAGCTTTCGGTGAGCGGCTCGAATCTGTATCACCTCAACACGGCTCCCGTTTTCCGATTCGGGGGTTCCGAGGGTGCTCAGGGCACAGCTGTCGCGCTGAGCGGGGCGTCCGCTATCTCCGTCACCGCACCCGCCCTCTCGGCAGGCAGCTATCCGCTCTTTGTTTCGCTCACGGACTCGTTTGGCAACGCCCAGGACGTGACCTCCTCGACGACACTGACCGTCACGGCCGCCGAGCCGGGCGGCACGGTCTACTCGACAGGCCTGCAAACGCCGAACACGTCTGACTGGGTGGCAGTGCGCGCCTCGGATGGCATGGCTTGCCTGTACGACGACGACAGCAACAATTACCTGATTTGCGCCGGGCTGCACTCGACGCGCATCCAGGCTCCAGGTATCGTGCGCGGGTTCTTCGCCACGGACGGCACGCTGGCCGGCGTCACAAAGGCCACCAGCAGCAACATGCTGCACGCCACGGTGACCGCAAGTGGCTTCACCTCTGTCAACGTCCCCTATTCCACCGCCACTGGCGGGGCCATCGGCACTCTCGCCGCCTACAATCCGGTAAACGGCTACACCTACCTGGTGAGCACCCAGCGCAAGCTGTTCCGGCTGCAATACACCGGCGCCGCCTACACGGCCGTCGATGGCAACGGAGTGGCAGTAGTTCCGGATTTTGGCACGGGCTACACCGCCATCACGATGGCCATCGATTCGCAGGGCAACCTGCATCTGGGCTTCAGCAACGGGGTGATTCGCAAGTATTCGCCCGCAGGGGTGCTGCTGGCTGAGTACAACACAGGTTTCGCCACCACCATCAACGGTCTCGCAGTGGGTGCGGCGGGGTCCGTGTACTTCACGGTGAACTCCAAGAACGCCCTCTATGTGCTTCCCGCCAGCTACTCAGCCCACGCCATCTTCGCGGGTGATACGACTGCTGCAGGCAACGTGCTCGGGGACGCGCTCACCGCACGCTTCTTCGGGCCGCGCGGTCTGGCGTTGCACGGAGGACGCCTCTACATCGCCGACGGCTTGAACCGGCTCCTGAAGTACATCGAGTAAAAGGCAGGCACGGCAGCGCGGCGTTCGCCGATACTCAAAATGATGTCTCTTTTCATCTCCGTAGCGGCGCTCGTATTGGTCGTGGCTCTGGCGCTGGCGACGCTGTACTACGGTGCCGACTCAGTGCTCAAGGGCGCTGACAAGGCCCAGGCCGCCCGGTTTCTCTCCGAAGGCCAACAGCTGTTGGGCGCTGCTGACCTGTTTTATGCCGACAAGGGCCGCTGGCCCGTCGCTCTTGATGAACTCGTGGAAGAGGGCTACCTCCGGCAAGCCCCTTCAGCTCGGTATGCCTCGACCTTGACCAGCGCTGTCGTCGGGGCAGCCCAGCCGAGCGCAGCCCTGGGCCAGGTCCAGGCCTTAAGCGAGCCCGTCGGAGGGCCGGTCACCTGGAGCATGCCTGTGGCGGGCGAGCCCACCTTTGTTCTCCAGAATGTGGCTACCGAAGGTTCGTGCCGAGAAGTCAACCTGAAGACGTATGGCAAGTCGGCCATCATGAAGAAGGCGTCCACTTCCTACGCCAGTCAGTGCTATGGAGAGTCGGTCCTTGCGCTGAACGTCATCGTCACCAAAACCCCCTCTTCGCTGCCCGCAGCGCTTCCCGCTGCCGCAGTCGTGGCCGCGCCCGCACCCGCCAGCGATTCCGATTCCCTTTGGTTCGCGCCCCCCGCTGGAGAAATCACCAACGCCCTGACCTTGACATCGGGCGATTTGAGCTTTGGCACCCATCCTGCTCAAACGACCGTGCCGGAAAAGACCATTAGCCTGGTCAACAACGGAACCGGGGCGGCCACCGGCTTCGAGGTCACGGCCCCATCCGGTTTCGTCATTACCGCCAACAGCTGCTCGGGCACGCTGGCGATTGGCGCGCCCTGCAGCGTAAGTGTCCGGCCTGCAACCTCTACCGGCCCGGCGTCCTTGGGCGGTGCGCTGACGATTTCGGCTCGGCTCGCCTCGGGAAAGCCCTTCGTATCGTTGAGCGTCCCGTTGTTCATGGTGTGGACGCCCCCTAGGCCCTCACTGACTTGGGTCTCGGGAGACTTGAACTTTGGCACCTATGTGGTGGGCACCGTCTCGCCCATCAAGACAGTGTTGCTCATCAACTCATCCTCGACCACGGCTTCAAATCTGAGGCTGGCGATTCCAGCAGGGTTTCGGCTGCACACCAGCACCTGCGGCCAAGCACTGGCCCCGGGAGGCGACTGCGCGCTGCTGATTCAGTACGAGTTCAATCCGAACCTGGGACTTGTGTCGGGCAGCGTGGAAGTGAGCAGCCAGACCTTGCAGGGGGAGCCCTTCAATACCTTGAGCATTCCGGCTACCGTGACGTTTGCGCCCTACCCGGGCCGTATCGTCGTTCAGTCGACGGGACGCACATTCATCATCAACCCTTATGCCGCCCCGAGCAATTTGACGGAAGCCAAAGATGGGTTGGACGCCGTGGAAAAAGACTTGGGATGGACGGCCTGCGCCGTGGGCAACTACGCCTACGGCTACATGAACAACTCGTGGAACAACTTCAGCACTTACTACGTGGTCTACCCGTACAAGGCGACGGGTGGCTGCGATTACGCCCGAGAGACGCGCCGGTGGGTTCAGGGTTTTCCCAGCTAGCAGTGCAGCTGCGTCGGGCCCGCGAGGGCCAACAGACCTATTGGCCTTGGGTTCAGGCGCAAAGAAAGGCATCGGCGTTGGGCGTCGGGTAGCAGGCGGCTTGGAGTCGCTACAGGAGGGGCGAGCATATTCTCGCGACAGGACACACACCTTGACTACCATGAGCGCCATTCCCGCCTACATCCTCTCCGCCCTGGACCAGTTCGGACAGCCCGGCTTCTTGCCGAGCACCCCTGGCTTTCGCCTGATGGTTGCCGTGCGCAAGGCGCTGGTGCAGCTCAACGCGACGTTGCCGGACGAGCCCCGGTCGATGACGCTGGAGTTCCGCTCCGGCCCCGAGCAGCTGCCACTGCAGAAGCTCAACGCAGCGCAGCTTGACAGGGCTGCCACAGCGTTCAAGGCAGAAATTTCGACGGACGTGACCGACGAGGACCTCGAGCTGTTGGCTGAGCGCTTCGTGCGCGCGTTTCTCGCCGCACGAGAAGGCTTCCAAAAGGGAGGCTTCTACGACCCGACCGACGCGGCCCTCCGGATGATGTCGAAGTTCTCCGTGACCTTCTGACCCTCCGATGATTGACCCCAAGGGCTCGGCGTTGCCGAGCCCTTGTTCTACCGGAGGAGCCGCTCGAGGTCAGGCGATAAGGCAGGCCGCTATACGCAAGATGCCGGCGTGTGTTCGGCTTGCCTCCAACCTCCTTGCCTCCGCAAATGAAGCCCTCTCTTTCTCGCATCAGCGCCTTGATGGCGCTCGTGCTCGCCTCGTCACAGGCCGCGCAGGCCGCGTCCTACGAGTTCCGTGCCCCGAAGAAGGGCCTCGCCGTGTCGTCCTCGGCGCCGGCGCCGGCGCCTTCTCCTTCTCCGGCCCCAGCCCCTGCGCCCGCTCCGGCGCCCACCTATCTTGCTCAGCTCTCCGCAAGCACCGTGGGGTTCGATGCGGTTCAGGTCGGAGAGTCAGACACCCAACAGCTGCTGCTCTCCAACGTCGGCACCGGGGCGCTCACGCTCTCTGCGCCCCTCGTCACGGGGGCCGGGTTCTCCGCAAGCACGGCCTGCGGGGCAACGCTCGCAGCGGGTGAAGCCTGTCTCATCGACGTGACCTTCTCTCCGACTCAGCCGGGTGCCGCGAGTGGCTCGCTGTCTGTCGGCTCGAACGCAACGGGCGCACCGCTTGTCGCCACGCTCACGGGGACCGGCGCGGCGGCGGCCGGAACTCTGAGCGCCAACGTCTCGGAGAACTTCGGCACCGTCTACATCGGCGACACGGCAAGCCGCGTCTTCACGTTCACCAACAGTGGAGCAGGACCGCTCTCAGGCGTAGCCGCAAGCCTTGCCGGGGCGGGCTATTCGTTCACGACCAACACCTGCGGAACCGCAGGCACCCCCGTGAGTCTCGCCGCCGGCGCAAGCTGCTCGATGACGGTCGCCGTTACGGCGAGCATCGAAGGCACCCTGACGGGCGCGCTCACCGTGGCCTCCAGCGCTGCCAACGCGCCTCACTCGCTATCGCTTACGACGTCGGCCGCCTATTCGACGCCCGATGCGTACCTGAACAGCGTCGCGCTGCTCTTCAACGCTGAAACCGGCACCAACGCCGCGCCGGCCAACGCCAGGGGCTCGCTCTCTCTCACCGCCGTGGGCAGCCCGCAGCTGGTGACGACCGACAAGCGCTACGGGCTTCGCTCGGGCTACCTGAACGGCACCTCGACGGTCAAGTCTTCTGCCACGGCGTCGGGCTTCGGAACGGGAGACTTCACCATCGAAGGCTGGTTCAAGTACACCGGCACCTACTCGAGCAGCACCTACCTGGGCTTCGTGGGCACCGACACGACCAGCGGCATCACGTTCTACATCGGCAGCAACGCGATTCGATACGCACCGCAGAACGCCAGCAGCGTCGCCATCGCCGGCATCGGGGCCCTGCAGAGCAACACCTGGCAGCACCTGGCCATCCAGCGCCAGGCCGGAACGATGCGCGTATTCGTGAACGGCACGTCGGTGGGCTCTGTAAGCGCCGCGAACAACTTCCCGGCGCAGAACTTCGTCATCGGCGGAGACGGCTCGAGCGCCGGTCGGTTCACCGGCTACGTGGACGACGTTCGCGTCACGCCCGGCGTTGCCCGGTATCCGTCGACCGGGTTCACGCCGGGCCCGGCTCCCTCGATGTAACCGGAACGTGCTCTTTCGAGCCTGGAGCGCCCTGCAGCACCGCTGCGGGGCGTTTTTCCGTGTGAGCGTGTCGGGCCTCGTACACCGGGCGCAGCGTCAGCCCCTCGGATGGTGTTTCTTGTGGAGCGCTCGCAGCCGGCGTGGAGACGGGCGCAGGTAGACGGTGGTCGTCGTCAGGCTTTCGTGTCCAAGCAGCATTTGCACTGCGCGCAGATTCGCGCCGTTGTCCACAAGGTCCGTGGCGAACGAGTGTCGAAGCACGTGCGGAGAGATGCGCCCTGACAGCCCCGCCTGGCGTGCGGCGGTGCGGACCATGCGCCACACTCCGTTGGGTGTGAGCGCTCCCCCCTTGGCCGACAGAAAGACCGCATCGGCCGCGCGCATCGCGCCCGGTGCCTTCCCCCGCCCCTGGCCGAGCCAGGCGAGCAGCGCATCCCGGCTGGGCTCGGAGAGGGGCACGAGACGTTGGCGCGCCCCCTTGCCCTCCACCAGGGCGCTGGCTTGCGTGAAGTCGATGAGCGACACCCTCAAGCCGGCGAGCTCCGAGGCCCGCAGGCCCGAGCCATAAGCCAGTTCGAGCAAGGCCCGGTTGCGCAGGCCCAGCCAGTCGGTGTGGCTCGGAGCGTGCTGCAGCAGCCGCTCGGTCTGCGACGGCTCCAGCGCCTTGGGGGTGTGCGCCGGCAGGCGCGGAGCCGCCAGTTGCTCGGCCGGGTCATCGTCGCGATGCCGCTCGCGGCGCAGCCAGCGGTAGAACTCACGCAGCACCGAACGCGTTCTTCGCAGTGCATGGGGCCCGACGCCCTGGACGCGGCGCGCCTCGAGCCATTGCACGAGCTGGTCGGTCTGCGCATGAGCGAGTTCAAAGGGGGCGAGAAACGCCTGCAGCCGGGAGAGCTCGTTGCGATAGGCCTCGAGCGTGGACGACATCCGGCCGCGCTCGAACTGAAGCATCTCGAGAAAGGCCTGCACGAGAGGAGAGTCGGGGTTCGCCACGCGGAATTCAGAGGTCCTGAAACAACACGCCCCGCTCGAGGCGGGGCATGAAGGATAGCGCAGGCGGGCTCAGTGCACGTTCGACGCAGGGATGAGCGAGATGCACTGCTCGGCCATCCAGGCATCGAGGTCGACCGTGACCGTCATCTCGCCGCAGGCGCTCTCCCGCTCTCCGGGAAGCGTGCGCGTGACGCTGCGCATCGCGGCATTGTCGGACAGAAACTGGATGTCGACCTGCTGCAGGCCCTGCATGAAGGCGCTGGTGAGCGCGCAGCGCACCAGCTCATGCCCCCAGCCGCGGCCGCGCAGGCCGGGCAGGATGCTGATGGCCAGCTCACCACGATGCGTGCCTCGGTAGGTCACGATGCTCACCACGCCCAGCAGCTCGCCCCAGCGAAAGAACCCCATCGTACCCGAGATGTCGAACTCGGCCACGAAGCGCTCCAGGTGCCAGTCGGTGACGGGCACGCCGAAGCGCAGGCGGCGAGAGTTCACGTCCAGCGCCTTCAGGTGGTCCAGGAGGGCGGTCCGGTCCGATTCGCTGAGGGGATAGACCCCGTAGCGGTCGTCATCGATGCGGGTGGCATCGCAGGCGCGGCTCGCCGGGTGGGCGGCCGGGGTGTCGATAGCGGAGCTCATGTCTAGGCGTCGAGAGGGGTCAACAGCGTTGTGCGCTGCACAAATACTGTAGTCACCGGATTCGGGTTTTCCCGAACCTGAGGGCCTGCGGCGAGCCCGATGTTCCGCAGTTAGAGTGCAACGCCTAGGGGCTCGATGCACCAAGAAAAGAGCCGCCCGGTGGGGCGGCTCCAGAAGATGCGTACGGAAAGACCGGAACGCGCAAGGTCAGACGGCTTCGATGCCGGCGACCTTCCACTCGCCGCCGTCGAGGTCGCGCACGAAGTGCCAGACCTCTTCGACGGTTTGCGCCGGAGCGTCTCCTTCGGCAATCAGTGCATCGAAATGCACGCTGCCGACGAAGCGCTCGCTGTCCTCACGCAGGCCCAGCACGCGGTTGCCCACGATGTTGAGCGTCAGCACGCGGGTGGCCGCGGGTTCGATGCGCGCATCGATGTCGGCCAGCAGCTCCGGCAGGAAGCCGGCGTCCACCAGACGGGTCATCGCGGTGCGGTCGGCCGCGTTGTTCGCGTCCTGCAGCGCACGATAGCGGTCGGCCGCGCAGCGAAGCAGCTCGTCCTCAGCAAAGTCCAGCGCACGGGGCGACGGCGGGCGAGTGCCCGTGGCCGCCGGGCTCGCCGACGAGAACCGACCGGTGCGGGTGCCCGACACGTTGAACGCGGCGGGAGCGCCGAATCGACCGGTGGCCGGCGTGCCGGAACCGTTCAGGTAGCGGTACATCGCGAAGCCCAGCCCGCCCATCACGAGCAGGAACAGGGCGACCATGCCGAAACCGATGCCGCTGGAGCCTTGGGCGGGCGCCATGCCCGAGGTCGTGCCCGACACCATGCCGGAGTGCTGGCTGTAGGCCGGCGACGGCACATCGGTGTACTGGGCCTGAGGTGGCACCGAGGGGGTTGCGGTCATCGGCGCAGCACCGTACTGGACGGGCGCCACCGGCGCCGGGGTCGGTGTGGGCGACGGGGTCAGCGCCTTGTTCAGCAGATAGCCGCCTACAGCACCGGCTGCAGCGGCACCCAGCATCTGGCCGCCACTGTAGCCCTTGTCGCGCGGCGCCGGGGCGGCGCCCGCGAGGGCCGAGCCGCTCGGGACTGCGCCGGTGTTGCCGCGGGCGGGGGCCGCCTGCACAGGCTGAGCGGGCGCAGGCAGGGTCCGTTGCGGGCTCTGCTCACGCGCTTGCGCCATCACGTCCGAGCGCTTCATGCCGCCTGACTGGACACGGGCGGTGTCCGGACGGGCTGCGGGCGCTGCAGGCTTGCTGACTGGTGCCGCGCGAGCGGGGGCCGGCGTGGACTTGCCCGAGCTCGAAGAGCTCGAGCCCACGCGGGCCTGCGCGAGCGGGCCGTGCGCCACGAGGGCGAGGGCCAGGCAGACGGCGGTGATTCGGGAGGTGCCTTTCATGGATGTCCTTGTGTTGCAAGCAGGAAACGTCTGCTCACTGCGTCTAGGCACCGGAGCGGTGCTCGACTCGAGCGCGACAAAGGCCCGGGTCGAAATGAAAGAAAGCCGCCTGGCCGGGCGGCTCGCTTGGGTGAGCGCTCCTCAGAACGTCGGCGGCAGGGCGTTTGCGGTGCAGCGGCCCCTGGACGACGCGTCTGGACGCGGCTGGTCAGGCGGGTCCGGTCAGCTGCGCTCGATGGCAATGCGAACCGTGCTCGCGCTCACCTCGCACTTGAGGAGCTGCAGCGGCACCTGGTTCTTCAGCAGCGGCTGTGGGCTCTTCAACCACTGCAGCGCGCGCTTGGAGTCTCCGAACTTGGCGAGCGCCTCGCTCAGCACCCGTGCGCTGCGATAGAGGAAGTTCGAGCCTTCTCGGCTCAAGGCAGGCGCACGCGGCTCGGGTTCGGCGTCTTCGGCCATCACCAGGAGGTCGCGCTCGCTCATGCCGAGCGCGCGGGCGAGGGTCTTGGCCGACTTGCGCGGCAGCCCCTTGGAGAGAAGCTCATGCCAGGCGAGCAGGTCGGCGGGCGGTTGCGGCAGGGCGAGAAGGTCTTGCAGGGTCGGTGTCATGGCTTGTTGGACTCGGTGTCCCGGATGACCGGTGTAGGGGACGGGTTTAGCCTTCTGGGTCTTAAATGCCGCCTTATACCGTTGACGTCGAACAACACGTTCGCTACAATGACCGTAACTCACACAGGAGTTCCCATGCCTCATCAACCCGATGAATCCGTCGTCGGCGTATTGCACCTGAAGGCCTTGGCCGACTACGGCCGCCTGCTCGATGCAATGGACGCGCAGCGCGTCGCGCTCTCGGCGCACCAGTTCCGAAAGGCCGCGGTCTTCGCCCTGCGCCTGCTGCGTCAGGCCCCAGCCCATCCCGCGGTGGTATCGCTGTGCGCGAACTCGCCCGCGCTCGGCGAGCTGCTCGAGCAGGTGCGCTTCGAGCACCAGCCCGAGACGCGTCTGGCCGTGCTCGACGGGGTGCTGGCCCGCATCCGAGCATGAACGCAGCTCTCCTCGCGCTGCGCCTGGCCGCGGTCGCCCGTCTGCAGCTCGCCTTCGAGCACGCCAAGGAGCCGCAGCTGCGCCAGCGCCTGCTCTACATGGCTGCGGACTGCCTGGACAAGACCCGCCCGAGCGGGGGGCTGGGCGCCTTCGACACCCCCGCGGACGGTGACCAGGTGGGATTTCTGGTCCGCAATCGCCACTACCTCGAGCCGCTCGAGCCCGGGCGTTGGCAGCCCGCCCGTGTGCCTGCCTCGGCCTGGCCCGAGGGCGCGGCGCTTGCGCTGCGTGTGCTGGACCGGCTCTGCAAGCGCCCTTCCGAGCCGCTCAAGCCCTCCGACCGCGTGGCGCTGCGTCACTGGGTGCAGCCGGCGCTCGAGCGCTACCCGGCGCTCGGTCCGGATGTCGTCGGGCTGCTCGGCGCCTGAGGCGAGCCCGGGTCACGAACGTCGTCCAGGCGGCGGATGCAGAACTGAAACGGCGACCCGAGGGTCGCCGTTCTGATGCGTGGGTCTGTCTGCGGGGGTCTCGGTGCCCGTAGCCCGTCAGCCGTGCACACCCGGCACGTAGGTGACGAAGAGCGTCACCGAACGCATCGCGGGATAGCTGGAGGGATTCGCGGCAGCGGAGGTGTCGCCGCAGCTCTCGCCCAGAACCAGCTGGTCGGTCGAGAACCGGGCCTGCACGCGGCCGATGCCCCGCCAGACGCCTTCGGAGGCTCCTTGCGAGCCCTCCACGGGCGTGAGGCAGAAGTAGTGCATGCCGCTCCAGCGACTCGAATCCGTCGGGTGCTGGCCGTATGTCCAGATGAATCCCACTGGTGCGCCGGGCGTGAACTTGAGCACGTCACCGAATGACGCCTGCAGGCCTCCATCCGCCGAGTTGGCGTCCACCGCCGGCCCCTGGCCCGTCGTGCGGGCCTGTGCGATGTAGGCGCGCACGAGCGTCTCGGCTGTATCCAGCATCAGCAGCTCGGTCGAAGCGGCTGTCTTGAACCAGAACGGCAGGTAGTTGATGGAGGCGACCGCGACGGCGGCCGTCAGCGCAATCGCCACGACGGTGATAACGAGTTGGAACATCGAAGTCGGTTCGGCGGTGCCCGAAAGCCGGGCGAGGAGGTTCTTCGTCTAGCCAGTGGGTTTAGTCCTCGTGTACCCGGGTTGGCTACACGGCATCAAGAACCCCTATTCCAATCCACCAGGACCCCTGAAGGAGTGCGCCATGAGCGAACAATCCCCGGCTTGCGGACTCCAATCCGCATCCTCTTCCCCTGAATCCATGACGCAGAACACCGAACTCGCCGCGCGCTACGGCGCGCTGAAAGAAGCAGTGGCCTACCACGCCCACCGCTACTACGTGCTGGACGACCCGCAGATTGCGGACGCCGAGTACGACCAGCTCTTTCGCCAGCTGCAGGCGCTCGAGGCCGAGCACCCGGAGCTCTCGAGCCCCGACAGTCCCACGCGCCGCGTGGGCGGTGCGGTGTTGAAGGAGCTGGGCGAAGTCGTGCACGCCCGCCCGATGCTGTCCATCGACAACTCGATGACCGCGCCGGAAGCCGCGGAGTTCGTCGAGCGCGCTGCCCGCGAGCTCACCGTTCCAGCCGAGACGCTGGCCTTCACCGCCGAGCCGAAGTACGACGGCCTGTCGTGCAGCATGGTCTTCGAGGAGGGCCTGCTCAAGCAAGCTGCCACTCGCGGCGATGGCTTCACCGGCGAGAACGTGACCGAGCAGGTTCGCACCATCCGCACCGTCCCGCTACGCCTGACGACGAGCGCCACACGCATCGAAGTGCGGGGTGAAGTGCTGATGGCCAAGGCCGACTTCGAGCGGGTCAACGACGAGCAGCGCGCCCGAGGCGAGAAGCTCTTCGTGAACCCGCGCAACGCGGCGGCCGGCAGTCTGCGCCAACTCGACCCGAAGGTGACCGCCCGCCGGCGCCTGCGCTTCTTCGCCTACGGCTTCGGCCCGTGCGAGGGCTTCGAGCCGGCGCCGACGCAAAGCGGCCAGATTGCGCAGCTCCGAGCCCTGGGCTTCGAGGTGAGCGAGATGGCTACCCGCGTCGAGGGTCCGGCCGGCGTTCAGGCCTGCTACGAGCATTTCGCCCGCGAGCGCGACGGCCTGCCCTTCGAAATCGACGGCGTGGTCTTCAAGCTCGACGACGTCTCGCACCAGGAGCGCCTGGGCTGGAACAGCCGCGTGCCCCGATGGGCTACGGCCTACAAGTTCCCGCCCCAGGAGGCCGAGACGACGCTCGTGGCCATCGACATTCAGGTGGGGCGCACCGGGTCATTGACCCCGGTCGCTCGCTTGGAGCCGGTGTTCGTGGGGGGCGTCACGGTCTCGAATGCGACACTTCACAACCAGGACGAAATCCGCAGACTGGGCGTGCGCATCGGTGACCGCGTCATCGTGCGTCGCGCAGGCGACGTCATCCCCGAAATCGTGCGTGTTGCGCGCTCGTTGGAGGAGAGCGTCGACTTCGCAATGCCCGCCGCCTGCCCGGTATGCGGCTCGGCGGTTCACCGCGAGGACGACAAGGCCATCCACCGCTGCACGGGCGGGCTGAAGTGCGACGCGCAAAAGCTCTTTGCGCTCACCCACTTCGCCTCGCGGCTGGCGATGGACATCGAGGGCTTGGGCGAAGGTGTCGCGCAGCGGCTGCTGGACGCGGGCCTTGTGGCCCGTCCTTCGGACCTGTACACGCTGGACGCTTCGCGCGTGGCGTTGCTCGACGGGCTGGGCAAGTCCAGTGCAGCAAAGCTCGTCACCCGCATCGCGGAGTCGGTCGAACCCGAGCTCAACCGGTTCATCTACGCCTTGGGTATCCCGGGCGTGGGCGAGTCGACGGCCAAGGAGCTGGCTCGCCAGTTCGGCAGCTGGGACGACTTCAGCATCGCCACCGAAGAGGAGCTGCTCGTGGTGCGGGACCTTGGCCCCATCACCGTGGGCAACATTCGCAGCTTCTTCGCCAACGAGGCCAACGGCCAGGAAGCCGCCCGTCTGGCCGCCTTCGTGCGACCGCGCGAGGTGGCTCGCATCAGCACCCCGCAGGTGTTCGCGGGCCTTACCTTCGTCATCACCGGCACGCTCTCGGACTCTCGCGAAGCCTTCAAGACCCGCATCGAGGCCGCTGGCGGCAAGGTCTCGGGCTCGGTGAGCAAGAAGACGAGCTATGTGCTCGCAGGCGCGGAAGCCGGCTCCAAGCTGGACCGCGCCAACGAGCTGGGCGTCAAGGTCCTGGACGAAGTCGCCTTCGAGGCTTTGTTGGCCTGACGCAGTATCGGTTACACCGGGGCTTGCCACTCAGGCGCCCCTTGTTCTACAGCGCCTCCCTGTTCGGGAGGCGCTTTTCTTGGTAGGTGGCTTTTCGACACGCCAGCAGGTTCCCGCAAGAGGGCACGTCGCGATAAGCCTCGTCTCTACACTGCGCTATTCCGGCCTAACCCCTCCCCTCCTAAAATGCGTTCACGTCCTCAGCTCAGCGCAGCAATTCTTGCCTTGACCGCCTTCGCCGCGGTCGCTCAGTCGTCGCCTCGATACGAGTTTCGCGTCCCTGTTTCCAGGATTCAGGTGACGCCTACCATCGTCGGCAGCACGGCTCGCTGGGCGGTAACCGCCCTGGACTTCTCCGGGGTGCTGGTGGGCTCGAGCGCGACGCGCACGGTGACCCTGCACAACGATGGACCTGACCCGGCCAACTGGACGGGCTTGAGCGGTCTTGCCGCGGGCCTGACGGCGAACATGGCTGACTGTGCAAGTGTTGCACCGGGCGCTTCGTGCACGGTCTCGTTCACCTTCGCCCCGTTGGCGATGGGCGCCTCGGCTTACCCCACTGTTCGGATTGCCGACGGACGGTACACGAACACCCTCAGCCTCTCCGGACAAGGCCTGGCGAGCGCTGCAGAGCTGAGCGCCGCACAGCTGACGTTTGCATCTAGGCTCATCGGAACCACCTCCGACCCGCAGTCGGTGACCGTGACGAATACGGGCAACATGCCGCTCAGCGTCGGAGCGCTGACCTTCAGCGGCCCGTTCTCGGCCACGACCAACTGCACGGCCAGCCTGGCCGCAGGCCAGAGCTGCGCCGTGTCAGTGAGCTTTAGCCCGCTGACTGCGGGAGGAGCCTCCGGCACGGTTACCTTGCAGACAGCCGCGGGCACGCAGACCGTTGCGCTGACGGGAGAAGGAACCAACCCGACACTGCCTGCGCTTACCGCAGGCAACTACCAATTCGTCTACTCCAGCACGAAAAAGACGTACGCCGAAGCGACCTCACTCTGCGCGGCCAACATCAACGGATTGTCTGGCTGGAGCATCCCGAGTCTGCCTGAAGCGCGTGCATTCGTGGACGCGGTGGGCCTGGCCGGACTGCAGGCGGCGGGTTGGGCGCCGGAGTCCCACACCGCGTACTGGACGACTCAGCCGGGTCCGGTCAATTACAGCGTCGTGGTGGCCTATGCCAATGCGACCATTGACGGAGGCAGCAGCTATGCCCTGGCGGCCACGCCCACGCCCACGGTGTGCCGACGCCTCCTGAACAACGCGTCTCTCACGGGCAGTGGCGACTTTGGCGGCGTCTACGCAGGCAGCCCGCTTTCACGCAGCTTCGTCTTCTCCAACGTGGGCTCCCAGGCGCTCACCGCGGTAAGCGCCTCGGTGAGCGGGGAGGGGTTCTCCCTTGGGTCGAGCACCTGCGGCTCGACGCTGGCGGCGAACAGCACATGCGCCATCACGGTCCAGTACGCGGCCCCTGGCCCACAATCCGCAAGCGGCACCCTGCGCGTGAGCAGCAGCGCCGACAACGGGGAACAGAGCCTCGCGCTGTCCGCCACGGGATTGGCGGCAGCCACGGACCCGAGCCTGGCCAACGTGACCCTCCTGCTCAATATGGACGGTGCTAACGGCTCGACCAGCGTCACAGACGCGAAGGGCCATCCGATGACCGCCGGAACCGGCGTCTCGTTGACCACCGCACAGGTGAAGAACGGCACGGCTGCGCTGGGCATCACCGGCTTCGGAGGCCTGAGCACCCCCGCCAGCGCAGACTTCTCCACTGCGGCGGGCGACTTCACCTTCGAAGGCTGGATTCGTCAAACGGGCTTCGCGCAGGGCTCTAACGTCAACAGCGGGGTCATCGCAATGGTGGGTGCCCCCAACCTGCCCACTTGGCAGGTGACCGTCATGCGCAGCGGAGCCCTGGTCTTCGTGCCGGGAGCCGGCGGCGCGTGGGGCGGTGCCTATTACTCCCCGGCCGGCACCATCCCTCTCAACGCCTGGCGGCACATCGCCGTGGTGCGTACCGGCTCGACCCTGAAGATGTTTGTCAATGGCGCACAGGTCTACAGCAACGCCGCTGCGTTCGGGCCGACCCCCTCAGGGACGCTCTATCTCGGCAGCTATTACGGCTGTGCGGGAGGCCCTGCCGCGAACTGGTGCGACAACTTCGTGGGCCAAATGGATGACGTGCGATTCACGAAGGGCGTAGCCCGCTACACCGCAGCATTCACGCCTCCGGCCGGCCCGCATCCCACCAACTGACGCCCGGAATGAACGAGACCAAGGCGCTGGCCCCGAAAAGGACCAGCGCCTTGCTTAGCGCCTCGGACAGGAACTTCTCCTGCCCAGACGACCCTCTCTTGAGAGACGAACGCCCGCTCAGGCCAGTCTCGTATCTGCACGCCCCCTCGCCACGACGAGACATGCTGACCCGCATTTCTGAACCGCTGACCCTCGACATCGCTCCGGCTCTTCGTCCCTACGGCGGCGAGGATGTGCTCGCGTACTACGACGGGCCCCTGCTCTTCTTCCTGCCTCATCCGACACGGCACCTGCTTGCCGTGGCCGCCGAGGAAGGACAGGGGCGCTGGCCGTTCTACATCCTGGAACTTGATGCGGCGGCACGCCAGGCCCTCGAGCAGGACAGCCAGCCTTTCAGGGACACGCTGCTTTCTGCTCGCGCGTGCTGGCTGATGCGCGACTACGACGCCCAGCCTCTGGTGCTGGAGCCGCTCGAAGGATTCCCCGAAGACGCGCTGCCGATGCCCGGCGTGTACCTGACCCGATGAACCCCCTGCACAGCCTTTCGAGAATTCGGAGCTACTGGGCACAACGACCCGAGCTCTCCGAGCGTCAGGCCGGGGGGCTGGGCGCGTGCAGCGTCGGGGTGCTAGCAAGTCTCGCGGCGCTGCTGCCGGCCGCGGGGCTACTCGTCCCCGTAGCAGTACTGCTCGCCTTGGCACTCGTCAAGCCGCTGTTGAGACCACACGGGCCGATGCGCCCGGCGTTGTCCGGTCCGCTGGTGCCGGGGCCTATCTACGTGCAGGACACGGGCACCGCCCGAGGCCGTGGCGTATTTGCGGCTCGCGACATTCGCGCAGGCGAGCTCATCGAGCGATGCCCTGTGACGGTCTTTAGGGCGCAGGACACGCTGCCGCATCCGGTGGCCGAGCTGATGTTCAACTGGACCGAAGACCACGATGATGCCCCGAGGCGGCACGCCATCGGGCACGGGACGGCGAGCCTGTTCAATCACGCGAGCCCCTCGAACGTGCGCTGGGCGCGGAACTTCGTGGCCAACGAACTGCACTTCGTTGCGCTGAGCGACATCGCACGCGGCACGGAGCTCACCATCAACTACAACAACGGCGCCACCGGCGTGAGCGTGCCGGGCGGCTACGACTGGTTCGGCAACAAGGGCATCGAAGAGCTCTGAGCCCTGCCGGGCGCAGTCAGGCTGCCGCCTCGAAGGCGAGACCCATGGAGCGGGCCGCAAGCTGCACGATGCGGCGCAGGTCCTCGACGGTCTCGTCCGGAAACGGGGCGTCGAGCACTACCCGGAGGTCGACGACCCCGTCCGCCTGCCGCTCGGCGCGCAGCAGCAAGTGACCTGCCGAGTGCTCGAGCATCAGTCGGGCTCCCGCCGGCAACAGCCCTTTTGCGCGCGCCTGCATCAGGGCCTGTCGCAGTCCGAGCAGCCTGGCGGCCGAAAATGCATTCTCCCAGGTCGTGGGCGTTCCGACGCGCGCCGTGACACCGGAACGCTCGAGCAGCGATTCGGCTCGCGCACACCAGCGTTGCGATGCCGCGTCGGTTCGCATCAAGCCGCCCAGCGCCGACTGAAGCGTCGAGATAGTCTCTGTGGGCCCGGTCACCGCAAGCGGCCAGACCTGAGGCCCGCCCTCAAATGAGGCGCTGGTCCCGGCACTGGCCTCCTGCGCGGTCTCTTCAGCGCTGGCCAGGGCCAGCGCGCGGACGGCTGTCAAGGAGAGCGCCTCTTGCGCGAGCACTTCGCAAGGTCTCGGTCGAGCCGCAGGGCTCAGCGCGTCGGGCTCGAGTCCGTGCTGGGACCCCAGGTGACCCACGAGCTCTTCCCCCAGCGCGCGCCAGGCCTGCGTCGAACCAGGGGAGCCCCCTGGCGCCAGCCACACCGGCACGGCAAGCAGCAGGCAGTCCCGCCGCATCCGCGGAAGCGCCACACGACTGAGCACATTGCGGGCCGTTCGCAGCGCGAACTGCGCAACGAGCGGTTCGCTGCGACGCAGCTGCGGCAACGCAGCATCGAGCCACTCGGTCTCGCCGTCCTGAGCCAGAACGGTACGCATCGACTCGTACGCGGCCTGCGTGGAGGCCCCTGCGACGTGCATGCGCACGCCCAATCGGGCGAGCATCAGGTAGTCGTGAAGTCTCTCGGCCCCCGCCCGCTCGAAAGGCTGTTCGGGTTCGGGGCACTCGGCGGATTCGGCGAACTCGGCCACGGCGGCTCGCGCCTGCTCGGCGCTCGAGAGCGCGATGCGCCTCGGACTGCCGGTGCGCCTGCGCGAAGCCTTCATGCTAGCAGAGCATGCCGGCCGCGCCGGCGACGAACTGCTCGGCGGTCGAGCTTCTGCCGCGGGAGGTGTAGCGGGCCCAGGCCGCCCGCGCCTCGCCCGGGGTCGCGAAGCGGGTGAGCTCGAGGAACGGCTCGGTGCGGTTGGAGGGCAGCAGCTCAGCATGCCATTCGCCATCCTTGCCGAGGCAGTCGCCTTCGCTCCTCACCGCCCAGGACCGGGCCCCGGAGCCGGTGCGCTCCAGGCGCGCGGCGGGCTCACCCGGGCAGGCCGGCAGCGCAAAGACGAGTCCTTGCAGGCCCGCGGTCTCGAAGTCCGGGACCTCGGCGGGCGCACCCGTCAGGTGCGCCAGGATGCGCCAGGGGGTGGTCATGTCGACGGGCACATCCACGCAGGGGACGCTCTTGCGGGCAAGGTACTCGCGCATCTCGGCTTCCACCCGCATCGAGGCGTCCCGGTCGTGCACGCGGCCCCGGTCCTCGAACCCGGCGCCTTGCGCGTCGAGGTCTCGAGAGAGGAAGAAGTTGATGTTCTCGAAGCGTTCGTGGGCCTCGTCGACCAAGTCGCTGAAGCCCTGGTAGTAGCCGGGCGGCGCGTAGAACGCGCACAGCTGCAGCGGACTGTCGGTGGCCGCGTACTCGTAGCCGCTGCGCTCGATGATGAGCTGCTTGTGGTGCTGCTTGGAGAAGAGATAGAGCTGCTCTTCCTTCAGCTGCCAGGTGCGTCCGGTGAGCACCAGGTACTTGGCGTACTCGGAGACTTCTTCCACGCTCATGTGGCGGGATTTCATGAGCCAGAACAGGCCCGAGCGGACGCTGCTCTTGCCGTGACCGGGGGCACCGAAGAGGTTGATGACTTTGAGCTTTGACACGTTGGCAACAGACGAGAGGAGTGGATGCACAGACCAGCCACGTCTAGCCAACGGCGTCTATCCCTCGGCACGGGCGGCCGGCTCTCGAAGGCGCCCGAAGACGGATTCCCCGGTGCTTCGAAACCCTCCTCAACTCGAGGTCAGGCAGCCAGTGCCTGGGCCCGACGCATCTCGGCGGGCAGGCTCGCACGCAGCCATTCCTTCAAGCGCGAGTAGCGCTCTTCGTTCTGGGCAGTCTCGACCGCCTTGGCGGCGGCCGCAGGTTGGCCCACCACGACGCAGAGCTTCTTGGCCCGGGTGATGCCGGTGTAGAAGAGGTTGCGCTTCAGCATCGTGAAGTGGCTCCAGTCGAGCGGCATGATGAGCACCGGGAACTCGCTGCCCTGGCTCTTGTGGATGGTGAACGCATAGGCGAGCGTGAGCTCGTCGAGGTCGCCGGTCTTGTAGTCGACCAGGTTGCCGTCGAAGTCCACGGTGATGACGCGCTCGTCGCGGTCCACGCTCGCCACGAAGCCGATGTCGCCGTTGAAGACGCCCTTGTCGTAGTTGTTGCGCAGCTGCATCACCTTGTCGCCCACCCCCCACTTAGTGCCGAAGACCTCGAGCACATCGGACGGATGCGGGTTGAGCGCGGCCTGCAGCGCCACGTTGAGCGCCTCCACACCCAGTGCACCTCGACGCATCGGCGCCAGAATCTGCACGTCCCGGATGGGGTCGTGGCCCAGCTTGTACATGTTGGTGGCCATGCGCACGACTTCGGCCGCGATGGTCTCGCGGCAGCGCTTCTTCTCGGCTTCGTCGTCGCGCTTGGCGGGCGAAATCGACAGGAACTGGAAGTCCGAGCCCTCGCGGTAGCCGATGTCGGGCATCTCGCCGCGGTTGATGGCGTGGGCGTTCTTGATGATGTGGCTGGTGGCGGCCTGGCGGAAAATCTTGGTGAGCCGCACGGTAGGCAGCGCCCCCGACTCGATGATGTCGGCAAGCACCTTGCCGGGTCCCACTGAAGGCAGCTGGTCGACGTCGCCCACCAGCAGCAGACGGGTGTGGGGCGCAAGCGCCTTGCAGATGGCCTGCATCAGCGCCACGTCCACCATCGACATCTCGTCGATGACGAGCACGTCCACATCGAGCACGTTCGTCTCGTTGTGCTGGAACTTGCCGTCCGGGCCAATGGCGAGCGTGCGGTGGATGGTGCGGGCTTCCACGCCCGTGGCCTCCGAGGCGCGCTTGGCCGCCTTGCCGGTAGGCGCGGCAAGCGCAATCGCTTTGAGCCCTGCGTTCTGGAAGACCTGCAGGATGACGCGCGTGACCGAGGTCTTGCCGACACCGGGGCCGCCAGTCAGCACGAACACCTGGTTGGTGACCGCCGCACGCACGCCGTCGCGCTGAACGTCCTCGAGCGCCATGCCCATCTCGACCTCGGCATCCAGAATCGCCTGTTCGACGTCCACGATGCGACGTGCCGGAACACGACGGGCGTGTTCGATGAGCGTGTGGGCAATCAGCCGCTCGGCGCTGTAGATGCGAGGGGAGAAGAGGCATTCCTCGCCGCTTGCGACGTCCTTCACCAGCTCCTCGGCCTCCAGCTCGAAGGCGATGGCCTGCTCGATGAGACCGTAGTCGACCGACAGGATTTCCGCAGCCTTCTCTCGAACGGCCGTGTAGGGCAGCCCGCACGAGCCCTGCAGTTCGGCCTCGCGCAGCACGTGCTGCACGCCCGCACGCACGCGATACTCGCTGTCGGGCTTGATGCCCTGCTTCATCGCGACCGCATCGGCCGTGGAGAACCCGATGCCCCAGATGTCGCGGCACAGGATGTAAGGGTTCTCCTTGATTTTCTCGACCGCCTTGTCGCCCCAGCGGTCATAGACGCGCTTGGCGCGTGTGGTCGAGAGCCCCGCGCGGTGCAGGAAGACCATGATTTCACGCACGGCCTTCTGCTCGGCATAGGCCTCCAGAATGGAGGCTCCGCGCTTGGGGCCGATGCCCTTGACGCTCTTGAGCCGCTCGGGTTCGTTCTCGATGACGTCGAAAACGGCGTCGCCGAAGGCGGCCACGAGCTTCTTCGCATAGCCCTTGCCGATGCCGTGGATGGCGGTCGCGAGGTACTTCTCGATGCCCTCGAGCATCGTGGGCGCGGAGAGCACCACCTCGCTCGCCTTGAATTGCGGTCCCCAGTTCGAGGAGGCCCAGGTGCCGCGAGCCGCGATATGCTCGCCCAGGTTGATGACCGGGGCGTTGCCCACCACGGTGCGCTCCTGCCCATTGGGCAGCGTCACCTTCGCCACGAAGTACCCGTTCTCAGGGTTGACGAAGGTGAGCGTCTTCACGACGCCAGTGAGCTGTTCTACGGAGGCGGAGGCGGGTTTCATCAGGCTAAAGGCGGAATTCTGCTACGACATTATAGCAGACGAGGCATCTATAAGCGAGCGCGAGACGTGCGTTCGGCCAAGGAAAAGCCCCTCCGCGCACGAAGCGGGAGGGGCTCACGGAGCCGGTAGGCGCGGCGCAACGCCCGAAGGGGCGCGCGAGACCGCAGGTCAGCCCAGGCCCGGCAGCTTCATGCCCATCGGCAGCAGGCCGGTGGCGATGCCCGCGAGCTTGGTCTTGGAGAAGTCTTCCTTGGCGTCGAAGGCCTTGCGGAAGGCGACGGTCACCAGGTCGGCGACCGTCTCGGCGTCCTCGGTCATGACCGAGGGGTCCAGGTGCACGCGTTGCAGCTCACCCTTGCCGTTGATGGTGGCCTTCACCAGGCCGTTGGCGGCTTCGCCGTCGAACGATGCGGCGGCGATTTCTTTCTGAACGGTGTCCATACGGGCTTGCAGTTGTGCGATGCCCTTGACCATCGAGCCCAGATTCTTTTGCATGCGAGAAGTCTCCAATGAGAACGAGAGGAAGTGGTGGCAGGTTTAGGTGCCGCTTTTATTTCGACGACCAGCTTTCGCCGATGGCCGAGAGGGCGCGACGCACGCTGAGCACGTCGGCCTTGGGGAGCGGTTGCTGGGCAGCCCGCTCCCACCAGGAAAAGGTGTCGGTGAAGTGCACGAGACCCAGGTCCACGAACAGCTCGTAGAGGTCCAGGGCCTCAAACTCGCCCACGTCGAGGCGCACGTCGGCAGAATCGATGCGGGGCGCGCCCGCGAGATTGACGAGCCGCCAGTTGCGCGCGACGAGCTCGCGGTACTCGGGCAGCATCAGGCTGTGAAAGTGCTTGGGCTCCTGCGAGAAGGCGAAGACGTCTTCGGACGCCCGCAGCACGGCCTCCAGCGAGCCGTACTTGGCCACCAGCGAGGCCGCACGCTTGTCGCCTACATCAGGCAGGCCATCGATGTCGTCCGAGGTGTCGCCCATCAGGGCCTTCACCATCGGCACGGCGCCGGGCGAGGCGTAGCCGCTCGACTTCGCGAACCCGTCGAGCTCGACCACGTGGCCCGCCTTTCGGGCGTTTTCCCAGCGGCAGCGGGCGTTGACCATCTGCAGCCAGTCGGCGTCTGCCGTTCGCAGGCTCACGAGATGGCCCTGCTCGGAGAGCTGGCGAGACAGGCCGAAGGCGACGTCGTCGGCCTCGGCGTGCGCACAGCTCACCTGCAGCACCGGCAGCATGCGAAGCGCCCTCTGGATGAACGGGCGAGCTCGCTCGTAGTGCGCGCGCATCTCGCGCTGCTCGACGGTCTTGTGGCGGCCCGCCTTGTAGCCGGGATGCAGGTCGTAGCGCCACTGCGCCCGCCCGTCCCAGACCAGCAGGTTCAACACCGCGGGCTCGTAGCGCAGCGAGTTGGCCACGCTCTTCAGCACGCCCGCGACCGCCTGCGTCTGCAGCCCGTCGGGGCCGTGGCGCAGGTCATTGGCGCAGTGCTGGGCGTAACCCAGTGAGTTGGCGTCGACGAGACGGACTTGCATGCTGAAAGATGAAAAGGCGCGGGCGCACCCCCACGGGGCGACATCCGACCTGTAGGGACGGCCTTTATAGAGCAGGCTGAGCGCGGAAGGTTCCCGCTGCCGGAAGGGAACCTCGGCGTGGCCCGGCTCTCTACACGAGGCTGGACGTCTCGCGATTGAGGCGTCCCTGAAAGGACATTGAACCCATGACACGCAAACTGGCACGCATCGTCGAAATCGATGCGCTCTCCCCCATCCCCGGTGCCGACGCCATCGAGGCCGCGCACATCGGTGGCTGGAAGGTCGTCGTGAAGAAGGGCGAGTTCGCCGTGGGCAACCACGCCGTCTACTTCGAAATCGACTCGTTCCTGCCCGAGGGCAACCCCGCCTGGCAATTCCTGGTCGACAAGCAGGCCCGCGAGTTCCAGGGCGTGCGCGGACACGTGCTGCGCTCCATCAAGCTGCGCGGGCAGGTGAGCCAGGGGCTGCTGCTGTCGCTGCAGGCGCTCGGCCCCCTCGAGGTGGCCTGGCCGCTCGGCTTCGACGTGAGCGAACACCTGGGCGTCGTCAAGTACGAGCCGCCGGTGCCGGCGGAACTGGCCGGCCTGATGCGCGGTCAGTTCCCCTCGGTGGTTCCGAAGACCGACCAGGAGCGCATCCAGAACCTGGCCGCCGAACTCGCTGCCTGGCAAGCACAGGGCGACGCGGACGAACTCACCTGGGAAATCACCGAGAAGCTCGAGGGCAGCTCGTGCACCTGGGCCTGGCTCGCGGACGAGCTGCACGTGTGCTCGCGCAACATCGACCTGGTCGAGAGCGACTCGAACAGCTTCTGGCGCGTCGCGCGCGCCTGCGACATCGAGCGCAAGCTGCGCGAACACTTTGCCGGGCGCAACATCGCGCTGCAGGGCGAGCTGGTGGGCAACGGCGTGGAAGGCAACATCTACAAGCTGCAGGGCCACGAGGTCTACCTCTACGCCGTCTACGACGCCGACGAGGCACGCTACCTGACCCCCGACGAGCGCAAGGTCATCGCGCAGCAGCTGGGCGTTCGACACAGCCCCGTCATCGATGCGGCATTCCGCATCGACAGCTCGGTCACGATGGACGTGCTGCTCGCGATGGCCGACGGCCCGAGCGCACTGCGCCCCCAGCAAAAGCGTGAAGGTCTGGTCTTCAAGGCCAACAAGAAGCCGCCGGTCTCCTTCAAGGCGGTCTCCAACGCCTACCTGCTGGGCCAGAAGGGCTAACGACCCCTCTTTTCCCTTTCTTCGAGCCGCACCTTCGGGTGCGGCTTTTTTCGCTCCTGCAAGCGCTTTCGATACGCCGCGTGCCTACAGGAATAAACCTCGACGCCGCCTATGCCCGCCAACACCGACTTCGTCCTCGGCCTGCTCGCAACCTGCGTAGCCCTGCTGCTGCTTGGCGCCTGGCTGCGCTATCGAAAGCTTCCTGGCGGGCTGCCGGAGTCCCGGATGACCCGGGCAATGCCCGCCGTAGCCCTTGTTGTGCTCTTTATCGCCGTGACCACGGTGCCACTCTTCATGCAGCCGTATCGCGCACTGGAGCCCGTTCCGTTCGAGCTGCGCATGACCGTCGCATTGGGATTCGCAATCGCAAGCCTGTGCGTGGCGTTGCTGTTGTCCCGCACCCAAGGGTTGTTGGCGATGTCCGCTGCGCTCGCGGTCGGGCTGAGCCTGGGAACCGCGGGCCAGTTGAGCGAAAACCTGCTCGAGACGGTCAATGCCCGGAGTGTGAGGAGCTCCCGAACGTATTCCGTGGCCTTCACAGGGTTCGACGAACATAGGGTTCGCAAGGCACGCAGCAGCTTCTACGTGCTTGTCGAAAGCCCAGCCTTGAACGGCAGGGCTCCTTCGCCCCGCCGACTCCTTGTTTCCACCCGACTTCACGCACTGCTCAAGCGGGAGGCCGTGGGTGAAGACCCTTGGAGAAAGGGGCAGCTGCTGGAAGTCACGGAATCCACGGGATGGCTGGGCTTGTCGTATGTTGCCTCGGTACGTCGGCAGTCCTTCCTCAAGACCGCTCCGCACTAGCAGGGTCACATGACCGCACACGACCACGCTTCGGTACCGGCCGCCCTGGCCTGGTCTCTGCTGGGCTCCGAGGCACCCGCGGCAACACCGCTGCCCGACGGCCAGGTAGACCTTGCCATCGTAGGCGGGGGTCTTGCTGGATGCTCGGCCGCCTGCAAGGCCGCCGAGTCAGGCTTGTCGGTGGTACTGCTGGAGAAGCATCAGGTGGGCAGTGGACAATCCGGCGCTTCAGGGGGACAGTTCATTCCGGCATTCGAGAATGACGCCCAAACGCTTATCGAACGATACGGTCTCGCCGTGGCTGGGCGCCTTCTGCGCGCCTCGGAAGACGCGCTTCGTGCGCTAGAAGCGCTGCTCGAAGAGGAAGGCGCGACTGCGCTGGGGCGAGGCGGGCTGGTGCTGGGGCTTTCCCGAGAAGACAGTGCCTATCTCGACCAGGAAGGTGACGCCCTGGGCCTGCTGCGTGTGCCCCACGAAAGACTGGGCAACCGCATTCGAGAGTTCGTTGGGTCCAGCGCCTACACCGACGGCCTTTACATGCCAGGCACGCGCCACGGCAATCCGCTTGCAGTGGTGCGAACCCTGGCTTCGAGGGCGCGTCGCCTGGGGGCAGGTCTGCATGAACACACGCCTGCGTTGGGTCTTGTGCGGCTGCCCCACGGCGGGTGGCGCGTCGATACGCCCCGCGGCCCCGTTCACGCTCGCCATGTGTTTCTTGCAGGAGGCGACAGCCTTCTGCTCAAGCATCGCTGGTTCGCGCCCACCGTGCTCGTGCGGACCTGGTCGGTCGCAACCGAGCTCCTGCCTTGGGACCTGGCGTCTAGGCTGGTGCCCAGCGGAGCCTGTGGCTACGACGTGCGGGAGCTGACGATGGACTACTTTCGCATGGACGACTCCAGGCTGCTGCTGGGCGGTGGCGATTCGATTGCCGCAGCGGCTCTGCGCGGGAAGTCGTACTTGAGCGCTCGAGTAACACAGCTGTTCCCGGAGCTCGAAGGCGTGAAGCTTACTCACTGCTGGAGTGAAGAGGCTGATGTCAGCGCGTCCCGGATGCCGGTCTTCAGACATGCGGAAGGGTTATGGAGCGCAGGCGGCTACAGCGGCTGCGGAACCGTGAACGCGTTCGGAGCAGGACGTTGGGTCGTCGAAGCCCTGACCGGAGAAGCTCCTTCGCGGGGCCCCTCCAACTGGACCGTCCTCGAGAACGCCACGCAGGGCCGCACGGGGCTGCGGGTCTTCCCGTTTCCGGCACACCACGGATTTCGAAGGATGGCCGGACGGCTGGGCGCGTCCATCCTCGAGATTTGGAGCTGAGCGGCGCCCGGCCGCGTGGCGCTCTCTCCCGACTTGCTGAATCCGCGCCCTGGAGCCGTCGGCTTACGCCGGACGTCCTGGCCCCTTCTTTTTACGGACCTTCACTCGCGCTGGTCGAAACTCTCGGCCTTCGCTTGACCTCCTCCTCGCCCTGAAGGACGGGGCTTGCGCGGGCAACCCTAGCAGTCAAAAAGCCTGTTGCCTCGCTATACAAGGCCTGCCGTCTACAACTTCAATCATGCAAACACTGACTGGCGTTCCCAAAATGCGTTTCGACGTGGTCATCGTCGGAGCGGGAGGCTCGGGCATGCGCGCGGCCCTGCGCATGGCGCAAGCCGGACTGCGCGTCGCGGTCCTCTCCAAGGTGTTCCCGACACGCTCTCACACCGTAGCCGCCCAGGGCGGTATCGGCGCCTCGCTTGGCAACATGAGCGAGGACAACTGGCATTACCACTTCTACGACACCGTCAAGGGTTCGGATTGGCTGGGCGACCAGGACGCCATCGAGTTCATGTGCCGGGAGGCACCCCAGGTCGTCTACGAGCTGGAGCACATGGGCATGCCCTTCGACCGCAACCAGGACGGCACCATCTACCAACGGCCGTTCGGGGGCCACACGGCGAACTACGGGGAAAAGCCCGTGCAGCGCGCCTGCGCCGCAGCCGACCGCACGGGGCACGCGATGCTCCATACCCTGTACCAGCAAAACGTCGCTGCCAAGACGCTCTTCTTCGTGGAGTGGGTGGCGCTTGACCTGGTGCGCGCCCAAGATGGAAGCGTTCGGGGCGTGACCTGTCTCGAAATCGAAACCGGCGAGATGTACCTCTTTCAGGCCAAGACCGTGCTACTCGCCACGGGTGGTGCCGGGCGCATCTATGCCGCGAGCACGAACGCGTACATCAATACAGGAGATGGGCTGGGGATGGCCGCTCGAGCGGGCATCCCGCTGCAGGACATGGAGTTCTGGCAGTTCCATCCGACGGGCGTGGCCGGTGCAGGCGTACTGCTCACCGAAGGCTGCCGGGGTGAGGGCGCCGTCCTGGTCAACAGCGAAGGCGAGCGGTTCATGGAGCGCTACGCGCCGACTCTGAAGGACCTGGCACCGCGCGACTTCATCTCGCGCTGCATGGACCAGGAAATCAAGGAAGGTCGAGGATGCGGGCCCAACAAGGACCATGTCCTGCTCAAGCTGAGTCATCTCGGCAGCGAGACCATCCACAAGCGCCTGCCCTCGGTCTACGAAATCGGCTTGAACTTCGCCAACGTCGACATCACCCGGGACCCTATCCCGGTGGTGCCTACCATCCATTACCAGATGGGAGGCATCCCGACCAACGTCCACGGCCAGGTCGTGGTGCCCGACGCCACCGGAGCGTCCCAGGTCGTGCCAGGGCTCTACGCCATCGGCGAGTGCGCCTGCGTAAGCGTGCACGGCGCCAATCGGCTGGGCACCAATTCCTTGCTGGACCTGCTCGTGTTCGGCAAGGCGGCCGGCAATCACATCGTGCGCAGTCTTGACCCCAAGGCCGAGCACGAACCGTTGCCCGCCGATGCGGCCGACTTGTCCAGAGCCCGGCTGGCTCAGCTGATGGCTCGGCCCTCGGGTGAGTACGCCCAGGACGTGGCAGACGCCATTCGCCGAACCATGCAAAAGCATGCGGGGGTCTACCGCACGCAGCCACTCCTGAATGAGGGGGTGCAAGCGCTGCACGCCCTGCGCGAGCAGGTCTCCGGTCTCTGGGTGAAAGACAAGTCCAAGGTCTTCAACACCGCATTGGTCGAGGCCCTGGAAGTGGACAACCTCATCGAATGCGCGCAGGCGACCATGGTGTCGGCGGCAGCGCGCACCGAGTGCCGGGGCGCGCACTTCGTGCGGGAGTATGAACGCCCTGTCGATGACCCGCAGCATCCGCTCGGTCGCAACGACCAGCAGTGGCTGCAGCACACCTTGTGGTTCAAGGAAGGCAATCGCCTGAGCTACAAGCCGGTGAACCTGCAACCCCTCACCGTTGCGTCCGTCCCGCCGAAAGTGCGGACCTTCTGATGAATACGGAGACTGATGCCATGACTGCCGACCGTCGTACGTTCAAGATTTATCGCTACGACCCCGACCAGGACGTCAAGCCCTATATCCAGACTCTGGAGCTGGAGCTGAGCGGCGAGCGCATGCTGCTCGATGCCCTGTTGTCGCTGAAGAAGCTCGACCCCACGCTCACATTCAGGCGCTCGTGCCGGGAAGGCGTGTGCGGCTCGGATGGCATGAACATCAACGGCAAGAACGGCCTGGCGTGTCTCACCAACCTGCGCAGCCTGCCCCAAACCATCAATCTTCGGCCTCTGCCGGGTTTGCCGGTGGTTCGAGACCTGGTGGTCGACATGACCCAGTTCTTCAAGCAGTACCACTCCATCAAGCCGTATCTCATCAACAATGAGCCCGCGCCCGAGAAGGAACGGCTGCAGTCACCCGAAGAACGCGACGAGCTGAACGGCCTCTACGAGTGCATCCTGTGCGCAAGCTGCTCCACGGCGTGCCCGAGCTTCTGGTGGAACCCGGACAAGTTCGTAGGCCCCGCAGGTCTGCTGCAAGCCTATCGGTTCATCGCGGACAGCCGCGACCAGGCGACCGCCGAACGCCTGGACAACCTCGAAGACCCCTACCGGCTTTTCCGCTGCCACACCATCATGAACTGCGTGGACGTCTGCCCCAAGGGGCTGAATCCGAGCAAGGCTATCGGAAAAATCAAGGAAATCATGGTGCGCAGGGCGGTGTGAAACCATGAAACACGCCTCCGACGCTTCCCTCGAAGCTGCTCTCAGTCCCTCGCTCACCGCGTATTACGACGGTGCGTGCCCTGTGTGTTCGCGGGAAATCGCGGCCTACAAGCGGCAGGACAGCGCACAGGCCATTCGTTGGGTTGACGCTGCCTGCTGTGCCCCAGATGCGCTGGGCGAAGGCTTGACTCGAGCTCAGGCCCTGGAGCGCATGCATGTGCGCTTGCCTGACGGCTCGCTGGTGAGCGGAGCCCGGGCGTTTACTTCGATGTGGCGAGCGCTTCCCTCGTTGCGTCGTTGGGGCCTCGCGGCCTCGCACCCTGTTGTGCTGCCTGCGCTCGAGCTGCTGTATTGGCTGTTTCTCAGGCTTCGGCCGCTATGGCGCCCTGCTTCGAGCCGCGTCTCGAAGACCTCTTGCGTCGGTGCATCGTCGCCTTCTTCCAACCAGGAGCCCCTGCCATGAGCGACCTCCGTTCACGCAAGAACGCACCCCGCAACATCGCGCTCTGGGACCTGGCGCGCTACCGGCTGCCATGGGCGGGAAAAGCTTCCATCCTGCATCGAATCAGCGGAGCGCTGCTGTTCCTGGCACTACCTGCTCTGCTGTGGGCGCTGGAGCGCAGCCTTACAGTGGCTCCGGCCGGCGCATCGGCCTCGTCGTGGCATGCCTCCCTTTTGGTGCGACTCGCGGCGCTGCTGCTGGCCTGGGCGTACCTGCACCACTTCCTGGCCGGACTCCGGTACCTTGTCCTGGACTTTCACGTAGGGCTGGACAAGCGGTCTGCGACCCTTTCGGCAAAAGGCGTGAGCTTCGGAGCGCTGGCGTTGACCGCAGCACTGGGCGCTCGCCTCTTCGGACTCTTCTGAGACGCGAATCATGACCGCTCCTCAATCCCGCTCCTCGCACCCCTACACGACCCGGCACCCAGAAGGCATCGGAGCAAAGCGACGCGTTGCAGGCTCCCGGCATGGGCTTCGGGCCTGGCTTCTTCAGCGAGCAACTGCCATCGTGATGGCCGTCTTCACGGTCGCGGCACTGGCCGCAGTGCTGCCGGCCCCGGACATTCATCAGGCCTGGAAGGAATTGCTGACGCAGGGCTGGACACGGGTGCTGTCCTATCTCGCCTGGCTGAGCTTGAGCTATCATGCTTGGGTCGGCATGACCGACATCTGGCGAGACTACGTCAAGCCGCTCTCCATGAGGCTCGCCCTCAACCTGATGACAGCGTGTTGGCTTGCTGCCTGCGCCGTGAACTGTGCACAGGTCTTGTGGCACGCATGAGGCATCATCAGCCCGTCTGCGGACGGCTTACTGGAGAGGGACTTTGGTGCGTATCATGCTCATGAGCCATACGTAGCTCAAGACCGGTCCCCTGCCATGAAAAACGCCCGCACGTTGTCGTGCGGGCGTTGTCGTCAGAGCGTGTGCTCAGTAGCTGGCCAACTCTGCCGTCGGCACCGAGAAGCTCGCTCCCACGTAGCGGGCCACGCCCTTGGTGATGCGCAGGTCGTCGAGGTATCCAATCCAGCCCGCTCCGATGGTGACTCGCAGGTCTGCCTGGCCGTAGTCAAGGTTCCAGCTCGTCGTTTGGACAGACTCGGACACCTTCACCCCGTTCACGTAGTAGCGGTAGGTGTTGCCTTGCCGCGTGAGGGCGACGTGTTGCCAGGTGTTCGACACGTTATAGGTTGCGCCTGTCTGAATCATCCGGCCATAAGCCCCGCAGTTGTTGCTGGTCGCCACGCACCAGTCGTAGGGCGAGAAGCGGAAGCCCGCGGTGTAGTAGCCCGGCATGTTGCTGCCGAGAATCCAGCCATTCGTGGCGATGATGGGAGTCGGACGACCGGCATCACCGGTACGGTAGGCCCAGAACTCCATCGTGAAGTCTCCCGTGCCCAGCGAGAGATTCGCGTTGGACTGGATACCGCGCCCGCCCGGGAAGTACATCGAGGCGCCGCCGAACTTGCTTTGAGCGGTGCTGATGGTGGGTGTGGCGCCCGTGGTACCGGTGATGCTCCAGGTGTAAGCCCCCTTGCTGTCGGTGAACACCGCAGAGCCGTTTGTGCCGTTGCCGCGAAGCAGCGCCGATACACTGGCCCAGTTGCCATCGGCCGTTGACGGGATGGCCGTGCCGGTGAGGGCCAGGTTTTCGGGGCTGTTGGTCGCAGAGCTCGTGACCGAGGTGCTTCCCGAGAGCGCTCCTTCTGCGGTCGGAGCGTAGACGACTGAGTAGGTGCACTTCGCGCCCGAGGCGAGCGTGACGGGGCTGGCCTGCGTGCCGCAGGTGTTCGACGAGAGCGTGAGCCCCGTGCCGCTCACTGCAGCGTAGACGCCCGTGAGCGCCTTGGTGCCGCTGGCAGTGAACTCGAAGTTTCGAGTGGCGGACTGGCCGACCTCGAGCGTGCCGAAAGCCGCCGACGAGCCGCTCGCGGCGGCAAGCGCGCCGGTGTTCGTCTGGCCACGACCGGTCACCGTCACGGCAGACAGGGTGTTGGTGAAGTTGCCGGCGAGCTCAAGGGAGGCGCTCTTGTCCCCTGCCGAGGTCGGGGAGAACGTCACGGTGGTCGCGCACGAAGCGCCCGCGGCGAGCGTGGCACCACAGGCGGTCTGCGCAGTGAAACTGGCGTCGCCCTGGAGCAGGGGGGTCTGCAGCGTGAGCGGGCTGTTGCCGACGTTGAGCAGGTTCACCGACAGCGTGGGCGAAGTGCCCACGTCGCGGTCACCGAATCCCAGCGTCGTGGTAGAGAGCTGCGCGAGGTAGGTCGCCGCGGTCGAAGCGCTGAGCGACAGGCTCGAGGGGCTGTTGACGGCAGAGCTCACGACACGGGTCTGGCCCGAGGCGCTGCCCACCGCCGAGGCGCTGTAGCTCACCGAGTAGGAGCACGATGCGCCGAGCGCGAGGGTGATGGGGGCCGCTTGCGTGCCGCAGGTGTTGGCGCCCAGGGCGAAGCCCGTGCCGCTCGCAGTCGCGTAGACGCCGGTGAGCGTGCGCCCGCCGGTGTTGGTGAAGAGGAAGCTGCGCTGCGCGGAGGCACCGACCTCGACGTTGCCGAAGTCCGTGGAGGTGCTCGCCGCAAGCGTGCCGAACGCCTCCCGGCCGATGCCGTTCAAGGAGACGCCAAGCGGCCCGTTGGTGAAGTTGCCTGACACCGACAGGGTGGCCGAAGCCGGCTCGGGAGACACGGGCGAGAAACTCACCGAGATGGTGCAGCTTGCGTTGGGGGCCAGCGTGGCCCCGCACGTGGTGCTCGAAGAGAAGGGCACGCCGCTGCCATTGACGCCGACGGTGCCGAGCGACAGGGTGCTGTTGCCCACGTTGAGCAGCGCCACCGTCTGCGTGGCCGACGCCCCGACGTCCACGCCTGTGAAGGTGAGGCTCGCAGCGCTCAGCTGGGCGAGCTGCGTCATCGGCACGACCGCGAGGGTGCGCACGGGCTTGTTGAAGTGATAGGTCGGGGCCTGTTCCTGTGCAAAGACGCCGGATGTTGCGAACAGGGCCAACATCAGCGCTGTGAGTTCGGGGGTCATTCCGTTATGTGAAAAGCAAAGAGGGTTGTAAGGGCGCTCGACACACGCCAAGCACGCATGTCTAGCGAGTGCAGTCCATATCTGCGCGGTTGCCCAAGAAAAAGCCCGCCTCGAATCTCGAGGCGGGCCATGAATCGGCAGCCGTGCAGCGGGGTCAGGCCGCGGTGGCCGGTTGCTGCTGGGCCCGGACGATGGCGCCGAAGGTCTCCGGGGTCATTGCCGGACGCCATTGGCGCCAGCGAGCCGGAAAACCGTTCAGGCCTTGCGTGAGCATCACGTCCAGCCAGTCGATGCCCTTGTCGTCGTTCGGAATCTCGCCCATCGGCATGCAGATTTCGACCGTCTTGCCTTCGGCTTCGAGCCGCGTGGCGAGCTTTTCGGCCGCCTGCAACCCGCGTTCGCTGCGGTCCAGGTCTGCCCAGATGACCACGTGCTTGACGTGAGCGGGCACATCAACCAGCTCCAGCAGGGGCGCCGAGACACACGACCAGACCGGCATGCGGGAGACCGCATGCGCGGCGAGCGCCGTCTCGATGCCCTCGGCCAGGCCCAGCACCTCGCCCTCGGCGGGAAAGAGCTTGATGGCCGCACCCCGGATTTCGGCGTGTTGGGACATCATCTTCTTGGCGTCCGGTACGGGCGCCTTGTCGCCGCTTTCGGTCAGGAAGATGCGGTGGATTGAGACCAGCCGATTGTCCTTGTCCTTGATGGGGGCGAGCAGGCAGGGGAACTTGCCGTAGTTCTTCTTCTCCTTGCCGTAGACGTAGGTGAGGCCCGGATGGGCGCGCAGCACTCGGGGGATGTTCTCCCGCCAGATGCCGCGCTTGACCAGGTAGCGCTCGGCGGGCGAACCGGCGAGCTCGAGCGAGCTCTTCCAGACTCGCGCGATGCGCGCATAGGCCTCGGCCGGGTCGACCTTGGGCAACATCTTGGGCACCGGGCGGGGCTTGGCGTCGACGATGTTGACGCGGCCTTTGCGGTACCACTGGCCGACTTCGCGGACGGCGTCCTTGATGTCGATTTTCTTCACCCAGGCGAGCATCTTGAACCCGTTGCCTTGCGGGCCGCAGGTGTTGCAGATGCCCCGGCCGGTTTCGGGGAAGTGAGCGAAGAGCCGAAAGCCGTTCTCGCCACCGTGCACGGGGCAGGGTACGTGAAACGGTGCGTTCGCCAGGGCCAGGCCCAGCTGTTCGTGGGCGAGGTCCTCGAAGATTTCGTGCCAGCGCCCGGCCACCGCAGCCTTGAGCTCGGCATAGGTCATGCGCGGGCCCTGGGTCTGGGGGGTATCGGTGTGCGGTTGGGTCATGTCTAGACGATGGTGTAGTGGTGTCCTTCCTCGTATAGCGTCATGCCGCCTGTTCGCATCCCCAAGCCGCCTCCCGCCTATCGCTGCTCGTTCGAATACTTCTGGCTCGGTCTCACGGACTGGTTCGCCGAGCAGGCGCTGCCCGCCTCCGCGCGCGCTGCGCTGCCGGCCGGCGGCACGCCGCCGGCTTCCTCCGGCTGGGGTGTGCTCGGCAAGACCGCGGTGGGTGCGGTGGCGCTGCTCCTGCTCATTGCATTCGTGGTCGCGCAGCTCGCCCCGGTCCTCGTGCTGGGCATGGGCTGGGCCGGCACCGGCGCGGTGGCGAGCGCCACGATGTGGCTCGCAGGCGCGAGCGGCCTCGCCTTTCTGCTCTGGTTGCCCCTGTCCGCCGGTCGGCGGGTCTGGCGGTTCTCGAACCACATGTGCCGCCGAGGCTACGAGATTCGCCACGGACTGCGACCCCGCGTGAGCCCGGTTGCTACACGGCGATAAGTTCAACTCCATTTCAAGAGGTATTTTCCATGGACAAGCTCGTCATCCAGCTGTCGCAATCCCAGCTGCGCGATGCCGCAATGATTCGCAATGGCCTCAATCCCAAGGTCATGGCGATGAAGCCCGGAACCCGTCGCGAGCGCGACCGCAAGGCCGCAGCCAAGCGAGGTCACGTGAAGCACAAGTCGCGTCTGTTCGACTGACTGACGCCCGCGCCCGCGCTTTCACCAACGGCTCCCGACCTCGTGTCTGGAGCCGTTTCTCTTGGGTGCCTCCGCGCACCGGACCCCTTCGCGCTTGGCTACACCTGGGCGTGACGACTCAGGCTGACCCCGGCTTTGCCCGACCCAGGGCCTCTCGGCGCGGTGCGCGCAGCGCGCCGTTGCAGCGCGTGCTCGCGACCTTGGCCGGGCTGCCCCGCGCCGAGCAGTTGCAGGGCTGGCGCGTCTATCGGCTGTTGCGCCGAGCCGCCTGCAATGCGACGCTGCTCGATGTGCCCGAATCGGTGCTCCAGGCCTGCGAAGCCGCCGCACGGCAGAGCTTTCGTCACCGGCTGGCTGTGGCCCTGGCCGTCAAGCTCGCGCATCGAGCGACGGTCGAGGCGCTGCATGCGGCGGCGCGCACCGAGCGGCATGCCCGCGTGCGTCGCGCGCTGCTGGATGAAGCCTTCTTTTTGCTGCGACGCGAGCTTCGCGTGCGGCTGGGCCTTCGCACCGCGTACGCCGAGCCCGAGCTGCTTTTGCAGCGAACGCCAGCCCAGCGGGCCGTGCAGGGCTGGCTGCTGGTTTGCGATGGCAGCGCTCGGCCCCGGGGCTGCGGCGCGGGTGTCGTGCTCTTCGACGAGGCGGGGGAGCTGCGCGCCACCGTGGCGCTGCCGTTGCCCGCCTGCACCCCGGTCGCGGTGGAGCTGGCCGCAGTTCGTATCGGGCTGCAGCTCTTGTCCGCATTCGGGGTGAGCGAAGCTCGGCTGCATACGGACTGTCTGGCTGTGCTGAGAGCGTTCGAAGGCGCCCTGCACGCACGCTATCGCGAACAAGCCGAAGACCTGGGCAGGCGGGCGGCCGCGCTCGAGCGGCTGCACGTGAGGCTCGTGCCCCGCACCCAGACGCGGCTGGCCGATGCCTTGGCTGCGGGCCGCCAGCACCCGGACTCGATGACCGGCTCCAGTCGCTGAGCCCCGCGCCGCGTGGCTTCGGACTTGCGCCTAAAAGCCAGTCGTGCTATGGTTTTAGCTCCCCTGGCCCTCTGGACCTCAGTCCATGCCTTCGAAGCGCCAAGCGCTCTGTCTGGATGCCCTCGGCATCACCACTCCGATTCTGCAAGCAAAGACCGCCCAGACGTTCGTCGACGCGGTGCGTGACGGCTACATGGCACTCTACGAGCGACTGCTGGGCAAGCACGATGCCGCCCAGAGGGGCGGGCTCGACGAGCTGGACGCCGCGCTCGCTGGCCTCTCCGGGCGGCCCCGTGCACAGCGCCTGCTTGCGCTGTGCGCCTGGCCGCTTCTGGACAAGCCGGGGGTGGACGTCGCGGCGGGCGAACCGCCCCAGTTCCTGTGGCTCTTCGCGGTGCCGTTCGTGGTCACCTTCGAAGCGGGAGCACTCCTGGAGCCCCTGGTTCTGCCGAACGAGTCCTTCGACGCCGGTGCGTTCCTGGTGGCCCTCTCGGACAGCGGCATCGTGAACGACGCGGCCGAGCTGGGGGTGCTGTCGAATCTCTTCCGACGCGAGGACCTGCAGGCCCAGGGGCCGCGTCAGCTCGCCTCCGAGATGGTGAAGGCCGAAGCCGGCGAGCCCCACGCCCTACATCCCCTGCCGCTGGTGCTGGACGAGAGCATCGAGTCGGGCCGAGCGCTCACGATGTTCGCGCTGTGCGTGGCCCGCCTGCCGGTCACCGAGCGCCAGCTCTTCGAGCGAAGCAGGCCCTGGCCCGCTGATGACATGGCCCGCCAGATGCACGGCTGGCTGCGCGAGCGGGGGCTGCCGGTGCATTCGGTGCTGTCGAGCCCTCCCTGCTCGCTCGCCGAAGTGCAGTTCCTGTGCAAAGGCGCCGGCGTGCTGGAGCTTCGACGGCTCATCGAGCTGGGCGAGGCTCACTACGGGCTGGCCTCACTCTGCCTTCGATTCCCGATGGACGGGCTCCTCGAGCTCTACGGGCTCACCCGAAGCGGCGAGGAGGTTCTGCTTGCCCCGCCTCTTGGCGCTCTCGAGCCGCGTGAGGAACTCGCGGCCACCGTTCAACACCTGGCTCGCGAACGAGGGCTGACGTTCAAGGGGGCGTACTCGCTGGCCACGCCCGCGGGCACAACGCTTCAGTAAGCTCGGCCTCCCAGGGCGCATCTGCCGCGCGCCAGCTGGCATAGCGGTAGACGCCCTGGTATTCGGCCAGAACCACACGGGAGAGCCGCGCCGGCCAGCGCACGCCCGCTCGAATCGACCCGGGCTCCCACTGATACCAGACAGGCTCTCCGGGCGTCGGGCCTCCCGCAAGCCACGGCAGCTGCCAGCGTAGCTGGTTGGCCACGTGCTCGAAGTAGCGGGTGAGCACGGGCCGCTGCAACGCGCCCACCGCGCCCTCCGAGAGCACGACCGAAGCAGCCCGGTCTCTTGCTCGCCACACCCCCACTGCAACCCGCAGCGCATCGTCGTTGCCCAACGGCACCGCGCGCAGCCGCATCCAGGCCGGCATCTCCTGCACCGACCGGAAACCTGGCACCTCGTTGCTAGAAGGCACGTCTGTCATGCGCGCACTCTATCAGAGAGGAACAGCTCGTTCCAACCGTTCCGAAGGCCGAATGGCCTAAACGCAGTGGCTACAGGCATGACATCTAAAACCCTTTTGTCGAGCCCTCCCAATGAAGACTTCCCTGACCACCCTGTCGGTGCTGGCGCTGCTGAGCGCCTCGGTGCACGTCCAGGCCCAGACAGGCCCCAGCTACGAGTACCGTGCGCCCAAGAAGGGACTGCAGGTCCTGGGGGCCTCCGCTCCGGCGCCCGCCCCGGCCCCCGCACCCTCGCCTGCCCCTGCGCCCGTGCTCACGGGGCAGCTCTCTGTCGCCTCGCTTGCCTTCGGCCCGGTGGAGGTGGGCGCGAGCGCCGCGTCCCAGAAGGCGCAGTTCACGAACACGGGAAACCAGCCTCTCGCGCTGAGCGCACCCGTGCTGTCCTCGGCTGCCTCGTTCTCGATGACGACCACGTGCGGTGCGAGCCTCGCCCCTTCCGAATCGTGCGACATCACAGCGGTGTTCAGCCCTGCCGCATCCGGCAGCCACTCGGCAAACGTCACGCTGGGCACCAACGCCAGCAACGGGCCTTTCGTCCTCGCCCTCTCGGGGTCCGGGCTCGTTCGCTCGGGCGAGCTGAGCGCCTCGGCCCTCACGTTCCCGGCAACCGCCGCAGGCTCTTCGTCGCTGCACTCGGTGCTCTTCACGAACACCGGTGGACTGCCGCTCGAGCTGTCGGTGCCCACGCTCGCAGGCAGCGCGGCCTTCTCGAGCACCACCACCTGCACGTCCTCGCTGGCACCCTCCGAAAGCTGCCAGCTGTCGGTCACTTTCACCCCGAGCACGACCGGTGCTCATAGCGGCACACTCACCCTGGGCACGAACGCTGCGAACGGGCCCTTCGTCGTGAGCCTGGACGGCACCGCAACCGTGCCGGTCGACTCGTTTGCCGCCAACGTCTCGTTCGCCTCAGGCTTTGAGAATGGATTCTCCGACCAGTCATCGAATGGCCTGAACCTGACCGCGGTGAACGGAGCAACCACGAGCACGGCTGTGGCGCGCGTGGGCTCCTACAGCGCCTTCTTCAACAACCCGGCCGGTGACGGACTGGCCGCCAACGTCAAGCGCGCCTCGACCACGACTGGCGGGGAGCTGCTCAATTTCGGCACGGGGCCGTTCACGCTCGAGGGCTGGATTTATCACCTGCCCCAGACGGGAAGCACGGGCCGCTCGCCCACCATCATCAGCAACAGCCCCGCGGGCTACAGCGCTGCGAACACCTGGTTCCTCGCCGTGAACCACGTCAGCACGTCGGGGGGCGAAGCCAACAAGCTCACGCTGCATGTGGGCGGCAACACCTCGTTCCTGAAGAGCAACGCCGTGATTCCGACGTCGCAGTGGACGCACTTCGCGCTGGTGCGCAATGCGAGCGGCTTCTCGCTCTACGTGAACGGCACGCTCGATGCCACCGTGGCGAACACGACGGCATCCTTGAACGGCAACGGCGGCCTCGTGCTGGGACTTGCCGACAGCGGCGCGCGAGGCGGCTTCAACGGCTACATGGACAACATCCGCATCACGAAGGGCGTGGCGCGCTACAGCGCCAACTTCTCGCCCTCGACGCTGCCGTACTGAGTCACGAGGGCCTGGCCCTCACTGTCTCGTCGCATCTAGAATCTGCGCCCCCGCCCGGTCATTGCGGCCGCTGTCGGGGGCGCTTCGCGTCTGAAAAGGTTGGCGGGGAGTAGTTCCAAGTA
>JACCDU010267193.1_pt1 | contig 86105 bp, 83 predicted proteins | sample 7446081 | NCBI WGS metagenome assembly JACCDU01 (sample SAMN15323447, study PRJNA562643) | freshwater metagenome | isolation source: river surface water | place: USA:Blue River Watershed | collected 2017-08-17
AATAAATTCGAAGCGGCGGTTAATCCGAGCGGACGACGGGGTTCGAACCCGCGACCTGAACCTTGGCAAGGTTCCGCGCTACCAGCTGCGCTACGTCCGCATTTACAGTGGGCAAATCTAGCGCAGTAGAGGTACTGATGACAAAGCGAGTATTTTCTCAGTGAAATAAAAGGCTTCCTATGCGTAGCCTTGCCCTCATGGTCAAAGATTATCAATTCTGGATGGGCGGCATATTGGCTACCCAGTTGGAAGAGATAACTGATGATCCAAAGAAAGTTGACCAGGGTGGTTTCTGGGCGACATTAGTTTCCTTCGAAGGAGCCTACACCTTTGCGCGATTTAGCAAAATTGAAAAGAAAGGCTTTCCGCAGACTCAATGGGAACCCGTCAAAACTTCTTGGGACTCATCCCTGAATCGCCAAAGCTATCTCGATTACGTTTCTGTTATTAGAGAATCAATTTCTCTTGGTGGGGTTTATCAGGTAAATGCCTGTCGCGAATTAAGAAACAATATCGAGAGTGGCTCATTGACGTTAGACGGCCTCTTCTCGAAACTTTTATTGGAGAACCCTGCGCCGTATGCAAGTTATCTGAATATTCCAGGGATCGAAATCGCTTCAGCTTCTCCTGAGCTCTTCCTCTCGCGATCGGGTAGCGTGATTAAGACTTCCCCCATTAAGGGCACAATTCAAGAGAATGAGGAAACCTTCGGTGACAAGGATAAAGCTGAAAATCTGATGATTGTAGATTTAATGCGCAATGACTTAGGGCGTATCTGCAATCCTGGAACCGTAGAAGTCACTCAACTATTTCGTAATGAGGCGCACCCTGGTTTAGTGCATCTTGTTTCGGATGTTACTGGCGAGCTGAAAGAGGAAATAACGTGGGTAGATATATTCACTGCCACAACACCACCTGGCTCAGTAAGCGGTGCACCGAAGGGTGCTGCACTATCCATGATTCGTGAAACCGAAGGTGCTCGAGGCCCTTACTGTGGAGCGCTAGGTTGGATTAATGGATCTGATGCATTGCTCTCGGTCGCAATAAGAACCTTCTGGAAGCGCGATGATGAGGTCTTGCGATTTGGAACTGGTGCTGGGATTACCTGGGGAAGTGACCCTGAACTTGAGTGGGCTGAGACGCAACTGAAGGCGAGAAAACTAATCTCTATAGCAGGGGGAGCTCTCGGTGATTTCTGAATTTGATGCGCATGGTTTTCCGAAAACTTCTGGGATCTTCGAAACTATAAAAACCATCAATGGCGAACCAATTGCACTGGGAAGACACATGAGACGAGCCCTGGATTCGGCGCTAGCCCTAGGAATACAAATGCCGCCAGAGGAGGAGCTCCGGAGTCAACTGGTGACTTTACTCAACCAAAGAACTTTTGAAGTCGGAAAGTTACGTATCTGTATCTATGCAGAGGGTTACCACATATCCCATGAGGCATATGTAGAAAAGATAGAGCCGTTGCGGTTAACCTTTTTTTCACAGACAGTACCTGGCGAACAACACAAGCAATTTCCATATGACCATCGCTTTGAAATCCTAAAGGCCGCGCAGGATGAGGGCTTTGATGACTGCATACTCTTTAATGGCAAGAATGAAATGACTGAGTCAGCGGTGGCAAATCTTCTCTTCCTCATTCAAGGTGAATGGGTAACTCCACCAATTACAGCAGGTGTTCTGCCAGGAGTCATCCGCGCAATTGCCATAGAGAAGTGCAACGTAAAGGTCCGTCCAATTCATATTTCAGAGATTCCAGATATCGAATCAGGGTTCTCCCTCGCCAGCCTACGTATTGCAGCGCCGATATCGCATATTGGCGAGATGAAGTTGAAAATAGGAGATTCATCGCAAGACATGGAAGCGCAAATTCGAAGCCACGCCCAACCACATTCGGTAGGCTGAGCGCATGTCCTCGATCTCTGTAACCGTAGATGGCGTTGTCCGCTCGGTAGAAGCAGATCAAAGGCCAACTCATATCTTTGCTGAGGCAAAAGAGATTGTCGTCTGCAAAGTGAACGGTCAATTGAGAGACCTTTGGACAGATCTCAAAGATGGCGACATCGTCGAAGGAATATCAATCTCTTCACCTGATGGTTTAGCAGTGTTACGACATTCAACGGCTCACGTCATGGCACAAGCGGTTCAACAGACTTTTTCTCAGACTCGACTTGGTATTGGTCCGCCGATTACAGATGGCTTCTATTACGACTTTGAACCCCCACAACCATTTACTCCTGAAGATCTTGAAAAAATCGAAAGCGCAATGCGCAAGATTGTGAAAGAGGGTCAGCGATTTAAGCGTCGCGTTACTAACGAAGCTGACGCACTTAAAGAACTTGCGCACGAGCCATACAAGTGCGAACTGATTGGGATTAAAGGTAGCGGCAACGACGAGACTAGCGTTGAAGTCGGTGGAACTGAGCTAACGATCTACGACAATCTTGGTCGAGATGGACAACCAGTCTGGTCAGATCTCTGCAGAGGCCCTCATCTACCTTCTACTAAACACATTCCAGCGTTTAAGTTGATGAGAAGTGCGGGCGCCTATTGGCGTGGTTCTGAGAAAAATCCAATGCTGCAGCGCATCTATGGAACAGCATGGCCTTCACAGGATGAACTCAACGCATATCTCGAACTTCTTGCTGAAGCAGAAAAGCGCGACCACAGGCGACTTGGACAGGAGTTAGATCTCTTCTCATTTCCAGAAGAAATTGGTTCCGGTCTGGCAGTGTTTCATCCGAAGGGTGGAATTGTTCGTCGCGCGATGGAAGATTATTCTCGTAAGCGCCACGAGGACGAGAACTATGAGTTTGTCTATTCACCACATCTCACAAAAGCAGCGCTCTTTCAAAAATCTGGCCACCTCGACTGGTATTCAGAGGGCATGTATCCGCCGATGATTATGGATGAAGAGTTGCACGCTGATGGGACTATTAAGCGGGCTGGGCAGCAGTACTACATGAAGCCGATGAACTGTCCCTTCCACAATCTTATTTTCCAGTCTAGACAACGTTCTTATCGCGAACTTCCGCTGCGACTCTTTGAATTCGGAACTGTCTATCGCTATGAAAAGTCTGGCGTATTGCACGGTATTACTCGGGCTCGTGGATTTACTCAAGATGATGCGCATATTTACTGCACCAAGGAACAGATGCCTGGTGAGCTGGACTCGCTACTTACCTTCGTTTTGAATCTATTGCGTGATTACGGTCTCCAGGATTTCTATCTCGAACTGTCGACTCGCAATCCAGAGAAATCAGTTGGCGAAGACCATGATTGGGAAGAAGCAACAGAGGCTCTTCGTAAAGCTGCAGTTGCCCAAAAATTAGAGCTTGTTCTAGATGAGGGTGGCGCCGCTTTTTATGGTCCAAAGATTTCTGTTCAAGCAAAAGATGCAATCGGTCGCACCTGGCAAATGTCTACGATTCAAGTCGACTTCCAATTACCACAGCGATTCGAACTTGAGTTCGCTTCAGCGGACGGAAGTCGCCAGAGACCTGTGATGATTCACCGCGCGCTCTTTGGATCCATCGAACGTTTCTTTGGGGTTCTCACTGAACACTATTCAGGAGCCTTCCCACCATGGCTTGCCCCAGTGCAAGTAGTTGGAATTCCAGTTGCCGACTCTTTCGCTGAATATCTCTCAGGTGTTATTAAAGAGATGAAGGCATCAGGTATTCGCGCTGACCTTGATGACTCAGATGATCGCATGCAGAAGAAAGTGCGTAATGCGCAGATGCAGAAAATCCCCTATATGGTCATTGCTGGAGAAGAAGATATGAAGGCTGGTGCAGTCTCATTTAGATATCGCAATGGCGAGCAGAAGAATGGCATTCCGGTGGCGCAAGCAATCGCTGAAATAAAAGCAACAATTGCTGCACGCGAGCAGGTCTAAAGATGAGTGAAATTTCTGGGGTAGGAATGCCCGATGGCTGGCAACGGCTTTGGGCGCCTCACCGCTTAGATTATTTGCGCGGAGAGAACCGCCCTCTCGAAGGTAATGGCGTTGTGTGCCCATTCTGTCGCATACCAACACTGAGCGATGAAGAAGGGCTCATCGTTGCTCGTGGAACTCACGCTTATGCTGTAATGAATCTCTATCCATACAACCCAGGACATTTGCTTATCTGCGCCTTTCGCCATGTTGCAGACCTCACCGATTTAACTGATGAAGAACGCCACGAGATTACAGATATGACATCCCATGCAATGCGCGTTCTTCGAAAGGTTTCAAAGGCTGATGGATTCAATTTGGGCATGAATCAAGGAGCCATCTCTGGCGCCGGAGTAGCAGAGCATATTCACCAACATATCGTTCCTCGATGGTCGGGGGATGCAAATTTTATGCCGATTATCGGCAAGACAAAAGTGATGCCACAACTACTTACTATGACGCGAGAAGAGTTAGCTGCTGCTTGGTAAGAGGTCTATATACCGGTGCACGACATCAACACCAATTCCCTTATTGAGATTGATTGGAATGGCTGGGAAGATTATGCCAGCAGCAAATGCACCTTCATCCATCTCTGAAGTCTGCTCCAAGTACTCATCGCGAAATTCGCGAACCAACTCTTCGTGTTCTGGATCGCAATGTCTTGTAGTTGGCGGGTTAGTTGAGTAATCAATAATTTCAAGATTTTGTAATCGAATGAGTGCGATTGGTTCGCCATCGTCACTATGCAGAACTAAATACGGAGTAATTACTTGATCGAAAACTCTGCTGGCCAACATCGCAGCATCATCAAAATCCAACTCTTGACCCTCGAGTCCATTGACAAGAACTAGGCGAGGAATTTGGAAATCATCCAGCTCTTGCCAGAGTGAAATCGTCTGCGCATCAATCCCGGCACTTGGGTTGATTGCAAAGATTGCCAGATCAGAATCTGGCTCAGCCTTCTCTGAAACTGCTCCAGCAAAAGTCGAGGCGATGGCGGCGGGGGATGCGCTGACGTGACCGTAAACGTGTATCCGCAATGACGGGGAATTCACAGGCTCAGAATTGGGGCTTGGCACGCGGGTAAGCCTACGATGGTGCCGATGATTAGTAGCTCACTGAAACCAGCAGTCACTCGATTAATCAATCCAGTGGCTCGAGTTGCTGTATCTATAGGCGTGACGCCAAATGCCATCACACTTCTTGGAGCTGTCGGAGTAATTGGTTCAGCTGCCTGGTTCTACCCAAGAGAAGAATTCTTTTGGGGAACTATCTTTATCGTCTTCTTCGCTCTTAGCGACCTCTTTGATGGAGCGATGGCGCGAATCTCGCAGAAAGGCGCAAGTCTTTGGGGCGGCTTTCTGGATTCGACCATTGATCGCGTTACTGATTCGGCAATCACAATTGCAGTTATTGTTCCGTTAATTGCTGCCGATGACCCTCTTTCTTATCTTGGATTAGCAACGCTTGTAACGGGCTTTCTTACACCCTATATAAGGGCAAAAGCTGAAAGCTTCGGAATTGAATGCTCCGTTGGAATTGCAGAGCGAACCGAAAGACTAATCATCATTCTTACAGCAGTGGGATTTCATGGGCTCGGAGTTCCCTACATTCTCGCTGTTGGGCTCTGGCTCTTGGCTATTCTTGGAGTGATTACAGTTTTTCAGCGGATGATCGTTGTACGACGAGGGCTCGCCTCAAGATGATGGGTCGCATGACTGCTGCCACCTATTTCACGGGATGGTGGATTGTGAGAACGCTACCTGAAGAGAGCGCATACAAACTTTTCAATGTAATCGCGGACTTCGTCTACCGACGCAATGGAAAAAGCGTAAAGCGCTTACGAAGTAATTTAGCTCGCACGCAACCAAAGTTAGACCCAGAAGAGTTAGGTAATCTCACTCAGGCAGCCATGCGTTCATATATGCGTTACTGGTGCGATACATTCAGAATTCAAAGCTGGAGCAAAGAGCGAATTCTCAATTCAGTCACAGTATCCAACAGTAATTTGCTCATAGATCGAATAAAGGATGGGGAAGGCGTAGTAGTCGCTCTGCCACACTCTGGAAACTGGGATTTAGCGGGTGCATATTTCTGTGCGCTCGGAATACCGCTGGTCACCGTTGCTGAGCGGCTAAAGCCAGAAGCGCTCTTTCAGCGTTTCTTAGAACATCGAACGAGAATGGGATTTGAAGTTCTTGCTCTCGATAACCGATCATTTGCAACGCTCATAAAACGTGCGCGTGAGAAGAGACTCATAGCACTAGTCGCCGATAGAGATCTATCGCAATCAGGAATCGATGTGACCTTTTTCGGCGCACCAGCTCGAATGCCAGCGGGGCCTGCACTTCTCTCAGTTAAGACTGGTATCCCACTGATAGTCGCTCATGTTTCTTATACGCCTCACGGAATCCATATTGATTTCCATGATGTGCCCGTGCCCGGTGTCGGTAGTGATGATGAGAGAATTACGAAGACTGTACAGAGATGTGCAGAGCTCTTTGAATTGGGAATTACCGAACATCCAGAGGATTGGCACATGTTGCAAAGAATTTGGACAGATGGAGATTTCGTGGAAAGAAGTGCTTCATGATGCCGATTTCGAAGAAGAGAATCGGCATTGTCTGCCCCTATGGTTGGGATACACCAGGAGGAGTTCAGAGCCATGTGGGAGATCTCGCACAATATCTAATTTCTGCAGGACACAGCGTCTCTGTTTTGGCTCCCGCGCTCTCTGACGAAAACTTGCCTGATTATGTGGTGAGCGCTGGTCGACCAATAGCAATTCCATATAACGGAGCTGTAGCACGTGTGCTTTTTGGTCCCATCGCATTTGCGCGCGTGCGACAGTGGATTTCCCAAGGCAACTTCGACGTTCTTCATCTCCATGAACCAGCAATCCCATCAATCTCACTTTTAGCATGTTGGGCTGCAGAAGGTCCGATGGTAGGAACTTTCCATGCCGCAGCGAAGCGACAGAAGGTTTCATTCGCCGTTGTACCTTTCTTAGAACCTGTTATTGAGAAATTGACCGCACGCATTGCAGTGAGTGAGGCTGCCCGCGAGACGCTGAGAGAACACCTTGAGACTGATGCCATCGTTGTTCCAAATGGAATCTATGCCGATCGATATCGCGATGGAGTTCTTGAACCACGTTGGTCTGGGAATACTTTGGGATTTATCGGACGATTTCAAGAACCTCGCAAGGGTCTTTCAATTCTTCTAGATGCGCTGCCTCGCGTAGTGAGCGCTTTTCCTGACGTCCAAGTATTTGTTGCTGGCCCAGGTAATTCAAATGAGACTCTTGAGGTGATTGAACCCAACCTGAGAGATCGCATTCATTTCTTGGGTCGCATTAGTGAGAAAGAGAAAGCGAATTTCCTCACCTCGGTTGGGCTATATATCGCTCCCAATACAGGTGGTGAATCCTTTGGAATTATTCTGGCGGAAGCGCTTGCAAGTGGAGCCAGTGTTGTCGCAAGTGATATCCCAGCTTTTGATTCCCTTTTAGGTCATGGCAAATATGGAACGACGTTTACATCCGAGAACAGTCAGGATTTGGCCATCAAAATAATCGATCTTCTCTCTCATCCCGAAGAGCGTCTGAATAAAGCGAAGCAGGGCAAGGAGTATGCACAAAGTTTTGACTGGGATGTGGTCGCAGAAAAGATATTTGATGTCTACGAAATGGCGATGGCAGGAGGAAGAAAAGTGACGCTGGCATCGGAAAATCGCTCTTGGAACAAGTTCCTTGGAAGAGATACAAATGAGTAAATATCTTTTTCTTCTCCTTGTAGTCGCCTTCTTTGCCTGGTATCTCTCATATTCGGCGACGCGTCTTGATCGATTGCACCATCGAGTTGAAACTAGTTGGGCAAATTTGGATGGTCTACTACAGCGTCGAGCAGCCATTGCAATTGAGATTGCTCGCTCTGAAATCTCAGATCCGGCAGCATCACTTCTTCTAACTTTTGCAGCCCATCAAGCGCGTGATGCGAGCATCAAGGATCGATCTCAAGCGGAATCGGGCCTCAGCGCAGCGCTAGGGATTCTGTTGGAAAGTACAGAGGAAATCTCTGGCGCGAACGAGAAGGCTCTAGTTCAGGAGCTGCGAGAACTCAATGCCAAGATAAAGATGGCTATTGCAATTCATATTGATGCCGTCAACCGGACAACTATGGTGCGCTCTAAACCAATCATCCGCCTCTTTCGGTTAGCTGGTAACGCACCAGAACCGATTGTCTATGAGTTTGAAGACGATGTTCTTTAAGAAATCCCTAACTCTAATTGTTGCTGTGGCATCTGTTGCAGTCATTGCGTTCGCCTTTCTTGCGCCAACTTCAAAAAACTTCATCTCCTCTGTTTTCGAGGAAGAAGTGCGCAATTCCCTGAGTGGAAGAATTGGACCAGATGGACCAATTTTGGTTGTGAAAATTGATGATACAAAACTGGCGCATCCTCAGATTGGAATTGAGCATGCTGACATCGTTTACATTGAACAAGTCGAAGGCGGGCTTACTCGCCTAGCAGCAGTCTTTTCATCCTATATTCCGAAAGAGATTGGTCCCGTTCGGTCCGCCAGAATTTCAGATATTGAACTGCTCTCACAGTTTGGAAAAGTTGGTTTTGCCTACAGTGGTGCTCAGCAGAAGTTACGTCCAGAAATTGAATCTGCCAATCTCTTTGATTTGGGTGCGCAGAGGATGTCTTCAACTATTTACACAACTGATCCTCAGCGCATTCAACCGTATGCGATGGTTCTTCGCGCTGATCTATTTATGGAGTATGCGCAAGAAAAAGGTTATGAATTTGCGCAATCAAAAAACGCTGGTTGGAGCTTTTCAGATGAGACCAATTTGGGAACAGCAATAAGTTCGGCAAAGATTTCATGGCCAGCAAGTAACTATGAAGTCTTCTGGTCGGCCGAAAGAGAGGTCTGGGAACTTTCGCACAGCGGAGATCTCAATCTCTCATCGACAGGTCAGCGTTTGACGGCGGATACATTCGTTATACAACTGGTATCCATTACTGATTCGATTTACAAAGACAAAGTAGGCGGAGTGACGCCATTCTCGGCGACCGTTGGTTCTGGTAGGGGTTATATCTTGAGAGACGGAAAGTACATTGAAGGAAATTGGAGTCGCCCATCTGAATCTTCAGGTACTCGCTGGACCACCATTGCAGGGGATGAAATTCCATTCGCATCCGGTGCCATATGGATTGCCCTGACCGATAAAGCGCCTAGTTTCACCGCAAATCTTGCGGATGCACCATAGAGACAGACAAAGTAGACTCACCCTCTACGTGGAATAGACCATTTCACGTCTTTGTAAGGAGTGCATTGAATGTCACAGAACACTGGAAGCGAAGCTACAGGCACAGCGCGCGTGAAGCGCGGAATGGCTGAGATGCTCAAGGGCGGCGTCATCATGGATGTCGTTAACGTTGAACAAGCCAAGATTGCCGAAGATGCTGGAGCGTGTGCTGTGATGGCTCTAGAGCGCGTACCTGCCGATATTCGCGCACAAGGTGGCGTGGCTCGTATGTCTGATCCCGACATGATTCAGAAAATTCAAGCAGCAGTATCGATTCCAGTCATGGCAAAGGTTCGCATCGGCCACTTCGTTGAAGCACAGATTATTGAAAGCCTTGGAGTTGATTACATCGACGAGTCCGAAGTCTTAACTCCTGCGGATTACACCAACCACATTGATAAATGGAATTTCAAGATTCCTTTCGTCTGTGGTGCTACAAATCTGGGTGAAGCGCTACGTCGAATTAACGAAGGCGCAGCCATGATTCGCTCTAAAGGCGAGGCTGGCACAGGCGATGTATCTAATGCAATGACTCATATGCGCACCATTGGTGGGGAAATACGACGTCTTACTTCAATGCGCGAAGACGAACTCTATGTTGCAGCAAAAGAATTGCAGGCGCCTTACGCGCTTGTGAAGGAGGTTGCCGAAACTGGAAAACTTCCAGTCGTTCTCTTTACAGCAGGCGGAATAGCAACTCCCGCTGATGCGGCTTTGATGATGCAGATGGGTGCAGACGGTGTCTTTATCGGTTCTGGAATCTTTAAATCCGGCAACCCGGCGCAACGAGCCGCAGCTTGCGTCAAGGCAACTACTTTCTATCAGGATGCCAAGGTATTAGCGGATGCATCACGTGGACTGGGCGAGGCCATGGTGGGAATTAACGTCTCTGATATTCCGGTCCCTCATCGCCTCGCTGAACGTGGCTGGTAATCCCACTTCGAATGATTGTTGGCGTACTGGCTTTACAAGGTGATTTTCGCGAACATATCGCGGCGACGAACTCTTGTGGTCATAGTGCAGTAGAAATTCGCACTGCCGAAGATTTGGAAAAGATTGATGCCTTAATCCTCCCTGGTGGCGAATCAACCACGATTATTCAACTATCTGAACTCTTTGATCTGTACGCGCCTATAAGGACCAAAATTGCAAAAGGCCTTCCTGTATATGGATCTTGCGCTGGAATGATTCTGTTGGCAGATCGCATAGTTGACGGTAAAGAAGGACAGAAAACTTTTGGCGGAATAAACATGACCGTGCGACGGAATGCCTTCGGTCGCCAAGTGGACTCTTTTGAATCTGATCTAAAATTTAACGGACATTCACTTCATGCGGTCTTCATTCGGGCCCCTTGGGTTGAGGAAGTTGGCGAAGGGGTGCAGGTGTTATCAGAGGCAGCAGGGCATGCGGTGGCTGTTCGTCAAGGCAATCTACTCGCGACCAGCTTCCACCCTGAATTGACTTCTGACATGGCTGTGCATGAGTACTTTTTTGAAGAGATCTGCAAAGGCAGATAAAGTTCGCGTAAGGCGCTAGAGAACGTACGAGGTGGGTTGATGTCAGGCCATTCCAAATGGGCAACGACAAAGCATAAGAAGGCTGTCATTGATAGCCGTCGCGCCAAAAACTTTGCAAAGTTAATTAAGGCGATAGAAGTAGCAGCGCGTAATGGCGGGCCTGAGGTTGATGGTAATCCAACTCTATTTGATGCAATTGCTAAGGCAAAGAAAAATTCCATGCCGGCCGACAATATCGAGAGAGCGGTCAAGCGCGGTGCGGGACTTGAATCTGGTGGAGCAGATTGGCAAACGATTATGTACGAAGGCTACGGACCAAATGGAGTAGCAATCATGATTGAATGTTTATCTGATAACCGTAATCGTGCGGCTTCTGAAGTCCGTGTTGCAGTCACACGTAATGGTGGTTCTATGGCTGACCCTGGTTCAGTCTCTTACCTCTTTAATCGCAAGGGCGTTATCATCGTCAACAAGGCTGCCGGAGCCACAGAGGATTCAATTCTGGAAGCCGCGCTAGATGCTGGTGTTGAAGAAGTGAATGATCTTGGTGAATCTTTTGAGGTCGTCTGTGAAGCAATTGATCTAGTAGCGGCAAGAACTGCTCTGCAGAAGGCTGGAATTGATTACGAATCCGCGGAATCATCCTTTTTACCATCTATGCAGATTCCTCTTGATGCAGAAGGTGCTCAGAAGGTCTTTGAACTTATCGATGCCATTGAAGAGCTCGACGACGTACAGAACGTATATTCGAATTTTGATGTCTCTGATGAAGTTATGGCGAGCCTTTCCTAACTGAACGGCTCGTTAGTCCTAGGCTTGGAAATTATGAGCCATCCACATAAGCGAGTCCTTGGGGTAGACCCAGGGCTTACGCGTTGCGGAATCGGCGTGATTGAAGGCAGTGTTGGAAAGCAGATATCTCTCATTGGGGTTGGAGTAATTCTGACCTCAAGTGATCTGTCTTTAGAGCGCCGCCTGCTGCAATTAGAGGTTGAGCTGGAAGAGTGGATTTCAGTGCACCAGCCAGATGTCATTGCCATCGAACGAGTTTTTTCGCAACACAATGTCAGAACAGTTATGGGAACTGCACAAGCTGCAGGAATTGCTCTATTAGTTGCAGCTCGTCGCAATATTCCAGTCATGATGCATACACCCTCTGAAGTGAAGGCGGCGGTGACTGGCTCAGGTCGCGCAAATAAGGCTCAGGTCGCGCAAATGGTGAAGCGGTTACTCAATCTCGAAGTCATCCCAAAGCCCGTTGATAGCACGGATGCACTTGCTCTCGCAATCTGTCATCTATGGCGTGGAGGCGGAAATGGAAAAATTGAAGAGGCGCTAAAAGCAGAGAAAGCTCGTATCTCGAAATTGGTAAAGAGATGATTTCACTAATTAGCGGTGTGGTCCGTTCTATTGCCACCGATAAAGTTATCGTCGAAGTTAGTGGAGTTGGTCTTGCTGTTTCTGTCACTACCCAGACTAGTTCACAACTCAATATTGGAGTTCCAGTTCAACTCTTTACAACGCTCATAGTCCGCGAAGATGCTCTCACCCTCTTTGGATTTCTTGACGAGGAGAGCCGTTCCACATTTGAATTAGTACAAACGGTTACCGGGATAGGTCCGAAAGTGGCGCTAGCAATTATGGGAAGCCATTCGCCTCAGACGCTTGCGGCAGCAATTGCCCAAGAAGATATCTCTGCCATTGAAAAAGTTCCCGGTATTGGGCGAAAAGGAGCCCAGCGACTCATTCTGGAACTCAAAGGAAAGATCTCTGACTTTGGTAGCGGGCAAAAGAGTTCACATCATCAACCGGTATGGCGCGAGCAACTAACGGCAGCCCTTGTCTCTCTTGGTTTCACTGCTAAAGATTCAGATTCGGCAATCAACTCTGTTATCGCTGAATACGGCGAAACTGGAGTTGAACCAACAGAGGTTGAGCTCTCTGAACTTCTCAAAAAAGCGTTGCAAAGTGGAAGGCGCGGCTAAGTGAGCGCAGACCGAATGGTTGATCCGAACGAGCAACCTGATGAATTATCGGCAGAGCATGCGCTGCGACCACGGACTCTCGGTGATTTCATAGGTCAACACCGTGTTCGCCAGCAGATAGATGTACTCCTGAGCGCGGCTCGAAAACGTCATTCAGCCGCTGATCACATTTTACTTTCGGGACCACCGGGGCTAGGAAAAACAACGCTCGCCATGATTCTTGCCTCCGAGATGCAAGCACCGATTCGAATAACAAGCGGGCCGGCCATCACTCATGCCGGGGACTTGGCCGCTATTTTATCTTCACTCGTAGAAGGTGAAATTTTCTTCCTTGATGAAATTCATCGTTTGCCAAGACCTGCCGAGGAACTTCTTTATTTGGCAATGGAAGATTTCCGAGTCGATGTAGTAGTTGGTAAAGGTCCGGGGGCTACAGCTATCCCACTGCAGTTACCACGTTTTACATTAGTCGGGGCAACTACTCGTGCAGGGCTTCTGCCGTCACCGCTACGAGATCGTTTTGGGTTCACAGCACATTTAGATTTTTATGAAGAAAGCGAATTGGAAGAAGTTCTCTCGCGCAGTGCAGCTCTTTTGGGACTGACAATTGATAATAAAGCAATTGCAGAAATAGCAAGTCGCTCTCGAGGTACGCCACGTATCGCCAATCGACTCTTGCGACGTGTGCGCGATTATGCGCAGGTCAACGGGTCTAATTCGCTCAGCCATAGCGATGCCAAAGCTGCTCTTGAAATGTATGAGGTCGATGAACAGGGATTGGATCGACTCGATCGCTCAGTTCTCCTTGCCCTGATTGAACGCTTTAATGGTGGCCCAGTCGGCCTATCCACCTTGGCTATTGCCGTAGGTGAAGAAGTCGAGACCGTTGAATCTGTCGCTGAACCTTTCTTAGTCAGAAATGGATTTATGGCTCGCACTCCGCGGGGGAGAGTAGCCACAGCGGCCGGTTTCTCACATGTGGGACGCACACCACCTCCTGGGCTGGCCACTCTTTTCGACACACCCACTACGTAACGCCTAGACTCTCGCCTTATGTCCACACCTCAAACACCTGTGAAGACTCCTGTGAAGACTTCCGGCAGACCACTACGCGCGCTCACTTTGTTGGCGGTAATCCTTGTGGGACTTCTCGGAACAGCGCTTATCCAAGGAGCAGACTCCGTTCGACTTGGCCTAGATCTGCGTGGAGGTACGAGCGTCACGCTGCAACCTCGCGCTTCCAATGCCGACAACAAAGTGACGTCAGAGGCAATCGACCAGGCTGTTTCGATTATTCGTCAACGCGTGAACTCCCTCGGCGTTGCAGAATCTGAAGTAACTGCACAAGGAAGTGGCACAAACCGACAGATTGTCATCTCCGTGCCTGGTGAATCTGGTCGACGTGTTGTTGATTTGGTGGGTCAGACTGCGGAACTTCGTTTCCGTCAGGTTCTCGCTGAGTCTTCTGCGCTTGCAGGAATCGGTGGAGGAGAAGCAACTCCTACTGGAGGAGTCTCTGCAGAGATCAACGCTCGTTTTGCTGCCCTTGATTGCACCAATCCTGCAAACCTGCAAGGAACAGGTGCTGATTCTCCAAATGAAACTATCGTCGCGTGTGCTCGCACTGGCTCTGCTAAATACATTTTGGGACCGGCCGAAGTTTTGGGCCAACAAGTATCGAAGGCTTCTGCAGGCATTGATCAGCAGGGCGCAAGTGCCTGGTTTGTTTCTCTGACATTCGATGGCGAGGGCACACGAGCATTTGGAGCACAAACTGCTCGAGTGACATCCCTACCTTCGCCGCAGAATCAGGTGGCGATTGTTCTTGATGGACTTGTTGTCTCTGCTCCATCTATTCGCGAGGCGATTCCATCAGGTGAAGCCCAGATCACTGGTTCATTCTCACAAGTTGAAGCTCAAGATCTCGCAAATGTTCTGAAGTATGGATCTCTGCCATTGGCATTTGATCGCGGTGAGGTTCAGCAAGTTTCTCCAACGCTCGGCGAAGATCAGCTTCGAGCGGGACTTCTTGCTGGCGCGCTCGGAATGGGATTGGTCTTAATTTTCTCCGTCGCTTATTACCGAGGTCTTGGAATCGCGATTGTTGGTTCCCTTGGTATCGCAGCGGCGATGCTCTACCTTCTCTTCCTCGTTCTCGGTAAATCAATTGGTTTCACTCTCACCTTGGCGGGAATCGCTGGTTCGATTGTTGCGATCGGCGTGACTGCAGACTCCTTTATTGTCTACTTCGAACGTATTCGAGATGAACTCCGCGAGGGTAAAACTCTCCGTACCGCTGTTGAAACAGGATGGAGCAGAGCACGTCGTACGATTATCGTGGCCGATCTCGTGTCACTAATCGCCGCATTCTTGCTTTACTTCTTCGCCGTCGGTGGCGTACGAGGTTTTGCATTCACGCTAGGTCTAACCACCATTATCGACCTTCTCATCGTTTTCCTCTTTACCAAACCAATCGTGACAGTCCTATCGCGTTGGAAGTTCTTCGCTTCGGGTCACCCACTTTCTGGTCTATCGCCTAAAAGTGTGGGAATGAAAGAGAAGAACGCAAAGATTTCTCAAACTGAATCACCTTTGGAGGCATAAGCACATGGCGAAATTATCGGGTCTTGGCGGCCGTCTCTATTCAGGAGAAACTTCGTTCAATATCGTAGAAAACCGCAAACGTTGGTACAGCTTCTCGGCTCTCTTCATCGTCGCTTCAATTTTCGCACTCGGTGTGCAAGGTTTACATCTTGGAATTGAATTCAAGGGTGGAGCCTCATTTACCGTAAATAAGGCAACTGCGACGGTGCAAGAAGCACGTGAAGTAGTCGAAGCAGTGGGTCTCCCTGGTGAAATCATCGTTCAGAAGATTGGTGATTCTAAGGTTCGTGTTCAGACCGGAGCTGTTGATGCTGCACAGTCTCGTGCAATTGAAGCGGCGCTAACCCAGAAATTCGGTGTGACTGAAGAATCTATTGATACTCAGTTAGTTGGTCCTTCATGGGGTAAAGAAATTACTAAGAAGGCGATTTATGGTCTGATCGCGTTTCTCCTTGTGATTATGCTCTTTCTTGCGATGGTCTTTGAGCCGAAGATGGCGGCAGCTGCCATTCTCGCGGTTGTTCATGACGTATTCATTACTGTGGGAATTTATGCATTGGTTGGCTTTGACGTTACACCAGCAACGATTATCGGATTCTTAACTATCTTGGGTTATTCGCTCTATGACACCGTGGTTGTCTTCGATAAAGTCCGAGAAAATACAAAATCCGTTGTTGCCAATTCAAAGGTCACTTATTCTCAAGCCGCTAACTTGGCGGTTAATCAGACTATTGTTCGCTCACTTAACACATCGATAATTGCGCTTATTCCAGTTGGATCAATTCTCTTTGTAGGCGCTGGGTTGCTCGGTGCAGGAACTCTTAAGGATTTGTCTCTTGCGCTCTTTATCGGTCTTGCTGTGGGTACCTACTCATCAATCTTTATCGCTCCTCCATTTTTGGCTCAGCTTCGCGAGAAAGAGCCAGCTATGCAGGCCCTAGCTAAGCGCGTCGCCTCCCGCGCAGGTGCTGCAGAGACAAATACAAGTTCTGCAACAAAGATCAGTCGCCGCACCCAGGCAAAGCGCAAAGGTCGCAAATAACCTTTTAGTTATATGGAGACTCAGCCCTTGATTGCGCCGGTAATCGACGCTCTCAGGGAGCATCATCCAAACGCTGATATCGCAGATATCAACCGTGCCTTTGAGGTTGCACGGACAGCGCACACCGGGCAGACGCGAAAATCGGGTGAGGATTACATCACGCACCCTGTTGCTGTGACTCAGATTCTCGCTGAATTAGGTCTTAACGAGATCACACTCATTGCATCTCTTCTTCACGATACTGTCGAAGATACTCCTTATTCATTAACGCAGCTTCGCGCAGATTTTGGTGATGAGATTGCCAACTTGGTTGATGGTGTTACGAAGTTAGACAAATTAACCTACGGACCAACAGCCGAAGCCGAGACTGTGCGCAAGATGGTTATTGCGATGTCGCGAGATATTCGGGTTCTGGTCATCAAACTGGCAGACCGCCTCCACAATGCCCGCACTTGGAGCTATGTCTCTTCGGAATCTGCACAACGCAAGGCAAGGGAGACGCTAGATATCTATGCCCCGCTCGCTCATCGCCTCGGAATGAATGCTATTAAATGGGAACTAGAGGATCTCTCTTTCGCCGTACTTGAACCAAAGAAATTTGAGGAGATATCTCGGCTGGTGGCAGAGAGATCGCCTTCACGTGATGCTCTTACATCCGAAGTGATTGAAGCTGTTCAGGGTGACCTGTCTCGTGATTCGATTAACGCGACCGTTACTGGAAGAAAGAAGCATTTCTTTAGTGTGTATCAGAAGATGGTTGTTCGCGGTCGTGAGTTCAATGAAATCTATGACCTTGTTGGAATTCGAGTATTGGTCAATGATGTTCGAGATTGCTATGCGGTTCTAGGTTCAATTCATGCGCGCTGGAGTCCAGTGCCAGGTAGATTTAAAGATTACATAGCTATGCCGAAATTTAATCTCTATCAATCTCTGCACACAACCGTGATAGGTCCTAATGGCAAAGCAATTGAGATTCAGATTAGAACCTATGAGATGCACTCTCGCGCTGAGTTCGGTATTGCAGCGCATTGGAAGTACAAACAAGGGGGAGACCCTGAAGGAAATTCTCCTGAGATGCTCTGGCTCCGTCAGCTGCACGAGTGGCAGAAAGAGACTGAAGATCCTTCAGAGTTCCTCGAAGCACTTCGCTTTGATCTAGGTAGTCCCGAAGTCTTCGTCTTCACTCCAAAAGGTTCGGTTGTCGCACTTCCTGGTGGTTCAACTCCAGTGGACTTTGCCTTTTCTGTTCATACAGATGTAGGTCTTCGGTGTGCTGGTGCAAAGGTAAATGGGCGGCTGGTCCCACTTGAGTCAAAACTCAATAATGGCGATGTAGTTGAGATTGTTACCAACAAGGGAGAGAACGCAGGACCGAGCCGTGATTGGCTTAATTTCGTTAAGAGCCCACGTGCACGATCAAAGATAAAAGCTTGGTTTAGTAAGGAGCGTCGCGAAGAAGCAATTGATGCAGGACGTGAATCTATTGCCCGTCAGATGCGCAAAGCAGGTCTACCTCTGCAGAAGATATTTGCAGGTCATTCACTTCTGGAACTCGCCCATGAAATGCACTATGCGGATATTGATGCGCTCTATAGCGCAGTTGGGGATGGCCATGTTTCAGCAGCTTCCATCATCGAGAAATTAGTTGCGAGCATAGGTGCAGAGGATTCACATCCAGAAGCAACGTTAGAGAATATTCCAACAGGTGTTCAAACCACACGGCGAACTTCCAGTGCTATTGAAGTCGAAGGTGTAGATGACGTATTAGTAAAGCTTGCGCGCTGCTGTACTCCAGTGCCTGGAGATTCAATCATGGGTTTCATTACAAAAGGATCAGGAATATCTGTTCACCGTGAGGATTGCATTAACGCATCTGACCTACAGAAAAACCAGAGCGAGAGAGTTGTTGGAGTGAAGTGGTTGCCGGGGGCCGCGAGTATCTTTCTGGTCAATATTCAGGTGGAAGCGTTGGATAGAGCTCGCTTACTTGCAGATGTCACACGGACGCTTTCTGAGCAACATGTGAATATCTTGAGCGCTGCAGTTAATACATCGAAAGACCGAGTTGCTATCTCTCGATTTACCTTTGAAATGGCGGACGCCAAGCATTTGGATTCAGTTCTTGCGGCAGTGCGAGGAATCGAAGGTGTTTACGACGTCTATCGAACCTAACTCTGTCTTGACTTAGTTAAATTCTGCCAAGTGTTTCTCGGCTTCTACAAGCCAGGCCTGACGGGCTACCGCTGATTCGCGTGCTTCTTGAGCCTTCTTCGCATTGCCAGCAGCTTCCGCTTTGGCAGCTGCCTTGGTGTAACTCTCGATTGACTCAGTCAATTGTGCAACCACTTCAGCTGCACGTGCCTTCGCACCTGGATCGGTTTTGCGAGCCAAGTCTGCATCTGCAGATTTGATTGCCTCTTCAACCTTTGCAATACGTGCATCGAACGCCGCACGCTTATCTCGGTGTGTAATCCCAATTTTGTCCCATGTGCGCATCAGTTCGCGGAATGCGCTCTTAGTCGCCTTAAGGTCGGTAAAGGGCACTAGCGATTCAATCTGGACAATAAGTTCTTCGCGTTTGGCGAGATTTGCAACCATAGAGACTTCACGCTTTTCTAGGTCAGCGTTCTTCGCAGCAAAAAATTGATCTTGGGCCGCCTTGAAACGATTCCATAGCTTGGTGTCTTCACTCTTCTTGCCTCGGCCTGCCGCCTTCCATTGATCCATGAGATCTTTAAAGCGACGAGCTGTCGGAAGCCACTCGGTTGAAGTGGCCAGCTTTTCAGCCTCAGCAACAATCGCCGCTTTCGCTTCAGCAACTTTTCCGGCCGTAGCTTCTAACTGTGCAAAGTGCGTACGACGGCGTTTATCAAACTTGTTTCTTGATGCAGAGAATCTCTTCCAAAATTCAGCATCACTCTTCTTGTCCAAGCGAGGTGCGGCTTTCCATTCATCAAGGAGAGCCTTTAAACGATCGCCTGTGACCTTCCAATTCTCAGATAGCGCGAGAGATTCAGCCTCAGCGACAATCTTCTCTTTTTCGACAAGAATCTGCTCACGACGAGCAGCCTTGGCAGCAGCCTCAGCTGCCTTCTTCGCTTCATAAGCCTCTCGATGGCCTTCAATAAGTGGCTCGATCTGCTCTACCGAAAGAGCGAGTGCGGCAAGATCACCAACTCCATTGAGTTCGCGAACTTGCTGTCGAAGTTTCTTTACTGCTTCGTAGGCATCTTGAGGAACCATGGCTCCACTGGTGATGCGAGCAGCGGTAAGAGCGACTTCAGATGCGAGCGCTTCAAATTTACGAACGAAATACGCAAGTGCCTCTTCAGCTGATTTTCCAGGGTAAGAACCAACAGGCTTCTCGCCTTCTGGTGTAGTGACAAAAACTGTGCCATCTTCGGCAACGCGACCAAATTTCGAAGGATCTCCAATGAGTGCAGATGCTGCGCTTGTTGGAAGTGAATGTGTCTGTGCAAGTGCGGTTGGATTTACATCGGTCATTTTGATCCCCTTTGGCGCGTTGGCAAGTAATTCGACCTACTGTCAGATTCCTTGCCTTCGTTGATATGTGCGTAGTTTTGGTAGAGGTCAAAGGTACCCTGTGCATCCACAAGCAGTAAATCCACGCGAGAAATAGGGGTCACCTAGATGCTTATTCGCTCATTTCCGGCCCCAATGTTTGCCACCAATTGTTGGGTCATTGCGCCAGAAGCTGGAGGCGAGTGCATCATCGTCGACCCTGGCATGCCAGATATATCGGCAGATATCGAGATGATCATAGAAGAGAACAGCTTAAAGCCAGTCGCTGCCTTCATCACGCATGGCCACTTAGACCATACCTTCTCAATCAAACCACTTGCAGATGGCTACAACATCCCAACCTATATTCACTCAGAAGATCGACGCTTTATTGCAGACCCAAGTGGAATTCATGGTGCAGAGTTTATTGATCAACTGGGTGGCCTAATTTTCGAAGAACCGCTCTTGGTTTCTGAAGTAAAACACGGTGCGACGCTAGAAGTTCTAGATATGCAGATTGAGGTGATTCACGCGCCTGGACACACCAAAGGTTCTGTGATGTTTATTCTTAATCAAGAAATCCTCATCAGCGGAGATGTGCTCTTTGCCGGTTCGATTGGTAGAACAGACCTTCCTACAGGTAGCGCGAGCGATATGAGATCAACGCTGAAAAACAAAGTCCTTACTCTCTCCGATGAATTACGCGTGCTCCCAGGGCACGGTCCTGAGACAACTATTAAATTCGAGCGAAAAAACAACCCATATCTGAAAGAATTAACCTCGTGAAATACGAGAAGATTCAAGCGCCCAAAGGCGTTCGTGAATATCTGCCTCCTGAATCCACAGCGTTCGAATGGGTGAGAGAGCAGTTAATTTCACCTGCCCGTCTTGCTGGGTATCAGTTGATGGAACTTCCCGTATTTGAAGATACCAATCTCTTCTCCCGTGGCGTAGGTGAATCTACCGATGTGGTGTCAAAAGAGATGTACACCTTTGAAGATCGTGGTGGAAGGTCAATCACTCTGCGCCCCGAAGGAACTGCTGGCGTTATGCGCGCTGTCATTGAGCAGAGTCTAGATCGGGGCCAACTTCCAGTAAAAGTCTGGTATTCGGGTCAGTACTTCCGTGCCGAGAGACCACAGGCGGGCCGTTATCGTCAGTTTTATCAAGTTGGAATTGAGGCTATTGGACTCGATGATCCTGCGATAGATGCAGAGGTTATCGCTATCGCCTATCAAGGTTTTATGAATATTGGTCTCAAGAATTTCACGTTACAAATAACCTCACTGGGCGACTCTGCATCGCGCGCGGCTCATCGCGAAGATCTCATGAAGTTCTATCAGACACTAAATCTGGATGAGGCAACTGCCGCACGAGCACAACTCAATCCACTACGCCTTTTTGACGATAAACGACCTGAGATGGTCGCGGCGATGACTAAAGCTCCGCTGTTGCTCGATTATCTCTCTTCCGATGCTAAAGATAATTTCGAGAAAGTTCAGAGTTATCTCAAGGCTATGGGTATTGAATTCACAATCAATCCGCGTATGGTGCGAGGTCTCGATTATTACACCGGAACTACCTTCGAATTTGTTCATTCAGATCTTGGTGCACAAAGTGGAATAGGTGGAGGCGGTCGTTACGACGGCTTGATGGAAATTCTTGGTGGTCAACCACTATCCGGCATCGGATTTGGATTGGGAGTAGATCGCGCATTGCTAGCTGCGGTCGCAGAAGGAGTATTGCCGAGTGACTCATTCACCTCTGATTTATTCATCATTCCACTAGGGGAGTCGGCAAAGAGCTTTGCCCTGACTATCGCCTCACGGTTGCGAAACTGTGGGATTACAACAGAAATCGCCTTCGGAGACCGCGCCCTCAAGGGAGCTATGAAGGCTGCAGATAAATCAGGTGCAAGATTTGTTGTAGTGCTTGGTGAATCAGAGTTGCAAGCAGGGACAGTCGAACTCAAGCGCATGGATGATGGAGCAGTAAATTCAGTTAAGATTGAGCAACTAGAAGGAGAGCTCCGCTCTCAATTATCGGTACGAAGAAAATAAGGGTGGCTCACTTTCATGTTAAGAAACCATGATGCAGGTGCGCTACGCGCTTCTCACGCAGGTAAAACCGTTACCTTGGCAGGCTGGGTGGCACGCCGTCGTGATCATGGTGGAGTTGCCTTTATTGATCTTCGCGACGCAACAGGCTCTGTCCAAGTAGTAATTCGCGACGAAAAAATGGCTGGCCAGCTTCGAGCTGAATGGTGCCTACAAATTACTGGAGAAGTTTCTCTTCGTCCTGCCGGAAATGAAAATTCAAATATTCCAACTGGAGAAATCGAAGTAATGGGGGACTCAGTTGTTGTGCTGAGCGAATCTGCACCACTTCCATTCCCTGTGGACTCTGGCTCCGAAGCAGAGATTTCAGAGGAAGTACGTCTTCGCTACCGCTACCTAGATTTAAGACGCGAAGGTCCAGCCGCTAACTTAAGACTTCGTTCGAAGGTGACGGCAGCAATTAGAAGCGCCATGCAAGAGTTGGATTTTCTTGAGATCGAGACTCCTTATCTCACGCGGTCAACACCTGAAGGTGCGCGTGACTTTCTAGTACCGGTAAGACTCCAACCTGGCAGTTGGTATGCACTTCCTCAATCTCCCCAACTCTTTAAGCAGCTTTTGATGGTCGCTGGAATGGAGCGGTACTACCAGATTGCTCGTTGTTTCCGCGATGAAGATTTCCGAGCAGATCGTCAACCAGAGTTCACTCAGCTAGATATCGAAATGTCTTTCGTAGATCAGGCCGATATCATTGCCGTTGCCGAGAAGATTTTGGTTAAAGTGTGGAAAGACGCGGTCGGTTACGAAATTCCAACCCCAATTCGCCACATGACTTATGCAGATGCGATGGATAAGTACGGTTCAGATAAACCTGATCTTCGTTTTGGCCTTGAACTTGTAGAAGTCACAGAGTATTTCGCAAAGACAGAATTTCGAGTCTTTCAAGCTCCATATGTTGGAGCAGTTGTCATGCCAGGAGGCGCTGACTCACCTCGCCGTGAACTAGATGCCTGGCAGGACTGGGCTAAGGCAAGAGGAGCAAAAGGCATCGCCTATATTCTCGTCAACGCGGATGGAACTCTAGGAGGACCTGTTGCGAAGAACATCTCTGAGACCGAACAATCGGGAATTGCAGCTTTTGCTGGCGCAAAGCCAGGGGATGCGATCTTCTTTGCAGCGGGTGAGCGTTCTGCATCTCAACAACTTCTGGGGGCAGCGCGGTTAGAAATCGGACGCCGTTGCAATCTTATAAACCAAGGGGCATGGGAATTTCTCTGGGTTGTCGATGCGCCGATGTTTGAACCAACAGATAACGGTGGTTGGACTGCTGTGCACCATCCATTTACAGGACCTAAACCTGAATTCACAAAGACATTTAAGAGCGATCCAGCAGCGGCACTTGCGTACGCATATGACATCGTCCTCAACGGCACGGAACTCGGTGGAGGATCAATACGTATCCACGATCGCAATATTCAAAAGGATGTTTTTACTGTTATCGGATTGAGCGATGAGGAAGCTCAAAGCAAATTTGGATTCCTCTTGGAAGCATTTAACTACGGTCCACCACCTCACGGCGGAATTGCACTTGGCCTCGACAGAGTCTGCGCGCTTCTTACTGGCTCTGATTCAATTCGAGAAGTTATCGCATTTCCAAAGACCGCCAGCGGTGGAGATCCATTGACTGGAGCACCGACACCAATTACACCTGCGCAACGTAAGGAGGCGGCCATCGATTGGACTCCTCCGAAGGAGTAGTCAGGTAGGCTTACTGTTATGGGTCCAGGTGGAATTGCAACAATTATCGCAGCAGCATCGCTCTTTGTTATCGCCGTCTCTGTGGCATATGCCGTCTTCCGTGTCAGCAAATTGGTCGATGAGGCAAAGGTCTCTCTCAAAGCTTTCACCGACGATACAACGCCCCTAATTAACGAATCTACTCGCACACTTGAACTGATTAACAGCCCACTCGAAAGCTTTGCCAAGATCACTAAGAGCGTCGAAGAGGTCACCTCAAAGGTGACGGGGGCTACCTCAGATTTTATGGATAAGAATGGTCCGGCTGTGAAAGTTGCAGGTGCGCTACTCAGCGCAGCTCAATTGAGCAAGGGTCGTAAAAAGAAGAAGACTGAATAGATCAAGTGGGTGAATGTAACTAGTGGAATCCGCCGAGATCCGTTCGCGCTGGCTGCGCTTCTTTGAGTCTGAAAATCGACAGGGCCTTACCCATACCGTTGTCCCATCTGCGTCTCTGATTGCTGATGATCCAAATCTGCTCTTAGTAAATGCAGGAATGGTTCCCTTTAAACCCTACTTTCTTGGTGAGGTAACTCCACCGTATAAACGTGCGACATCAGTTCAAAAATGTGTGCGCACTCTCGATATTGATGAGGTTGGAAAGACAACGCGTCACGCCTCCTTCTTTCAGATGTGCGGCAACTTCTCATTTGGAGATTACTTCAAAGAGGGCGCCATCTCTCTAGCCTGGGAGCTACTGACCCGGCCAATCAACGATGGGGGATATGGCTTTCCCGAGGATCGTCTCTGGGTGACTGTCTATCTCGATGACGATGAGGCTGCAGACATTTGGCATAAGAAGATTGGTATTCCACGAGAGCGAATCCAACGACGCGATATGGCAGATAACTTCTGGTCTATGGGTGTTCCAGGACCTTGCGGACCCTGTTCTGAAATTTATTATGATCGTGGTCCAGCTTATGGGGCTGAAGGTGGGCCTGTTGCAGATGAAAATAGATACTTGGAAGTATGGAATCTCGTCTTTATGCAGAACGAGCGCGGTGCAGGCGGCGGAAAAGATAGCTATCCAATTCTTGGAGAGCTTCCAGCCAAAAGCATTGATACTGGTTTAGGTCTTGAACGAACTGCTGCGTTGTTGCAAGGCGTGGAAAACATCTATGAAATAGATACCACGATGCAGATTCTCTCTAAAGCGTCGTCACTGGCTGGGGTGACTTACGGAAAATCACAGAGCTCGGATGTCTCACTTCGCGTTGTAGCAGACCATGCTCGTACATCGGCGATGTTGATTGGCGATGGAGTGACTCCAGGTAATGAAGGCCGTGGATATGTTCTGCGTCGCATGATGCGTCGCACAATTCGAAATATGCGTCTTTTGGGCGTTAACGATCCAATTATGTCTGACCTTACTCAGGCTGCAATCGGTGCAATGGGTCCTCAGTATCCAGAACTCATTTCAGACCAGAAACGCATCTTGGCGGTCTCTATCGCTGAGGAAGAGTCCTTCTTGCAAACGCTAAAGAGTGGGACCCAGATCTTCGATCTCGCCTCTACCCAGTTGAAGGCGCAGAAGAAGTCGGTCTTGCCGGGGGATGAAGTCTTTAAGCTCCACGACACTTATGGGTTCCCATTTGATTTAACTCTTGAGATGGCACGCGAAGAGGGCTTAGAGGTTGATGAAGATGGCTTTAGACGTTTGATGAATGAACAACGTGATCGCGCTAAAGCTGATGCAAAGGCGAAGAAGAGTGGCCACACTGATCTAAGTGAGTACAAGAAGATTGCAGATTCAAAGGGCGCATCAACATTCGTGGGATACACGCAGATTGAATCTGAGGCAGTTGTTAATGGAATCTTGGTAGATGGACTAAGCGTTCAGTCAGCAATCTCAGGAAGCGAAGTCGAAATCGTCCTTGATAGAACGCCTTTCTATGCAGAAGGTGGTGGTCAGCTAGCAGATGGTGGACGCATTACTCTTGGCAATGGCGCGGTGATAGAAATTGATGATGTACAGACTCCAGTTAATGGACTCTCTGTTCATCGTGGTCGCGTGATTAGTGGGGAAGTCGCTCTTGGTTCACAGGCTCTTGCTGCCATCGATTTGGAGCGCAGAAACGCCATCTCTCGAGCTCACACTGCTACGCACATGGTTCACAAAGCCTTCCGCGAAATTCTTGGAGAGACTGCAACGCAGGCAGGCTCCGAGAACTCGCCTGGGCGTTTCCGCTTCGATTTTCCTTCAACTGGCGCTGTGCCAGACTCAGTTTTAAATGAAGTTGAAGCGCGCGTAAACACTCTTCTTCTCGATAATCTCGAGGTAACTGCAGAGACAATGTCGCAGGATGCTGCCAAGAAGATCGGCGCGATGGCTCTCTTCGGTGAAAAGTACGGGGATCAAGTTCGAGTTGTTAGCGTTGGCGACTGGGCGCGTGAGCTTTGCGGAGGCACGCACGTATCTGCATCGGGTCAGCTCGGAGTCATTAAGTTGCTCTCTGAATCATCCGTTGGCGCAGGCGTAAGACGTGTAGAGGCTCTCGTCGGTGTGGACGCCTATAAATATTTAGCTCGCGAACATCTTCTCTTGAATTCACTCACTGAAATTATTAAGGGTGCACGTGCGGAAGAACTGCCAGAGAGAATTTCCGATTTGCTCAATAAGATTAGAGAAATAGAGAAAGAGTTGGCAACTGTTCGCTCAGCACAAGCGATGTCGCAAGTGGCTTCGTTGGCCGAAAAGGCGGTAGTTGTTAATGGCATATCAGTGATTGCAACAGCCTTGGGCGATGGAATTGCAGCTGATGATTTAAGAAAGATTGCAACCGACCTTAAGGGTAGATCTACGAACTCCGTAGTAGCTCTCGTCAGCGTTGTTGAAGGCAAGGCAGTTCTTGTTGCGGCGGTAAGTGATGGTGCAAAATCTGCAGGCGTTAAAGCTGGAGCCCTCGTAAAGATTGGATCCACGATTTTGGGCGGCGGCGGCGGCGGTAAGGATGATTTTGCGCAAGGCGGCGGAACCAATCTTGACCAGATTTCGGTGGCGCTTTCAGCAATCACTGACGCTATCTCTGGAAAGTAAAAGATGCAGCGGGGTCGACGGATCGCCTTCGACTACGGCGATATTCGCATAGGTGTGGCCGTGTGCGATCCCGATGGAATTATCTCCTCACCGCTAGCAGTTTTGGCGACGGAGAAGAAGCACCTAGCAACTGAGATTCAAGCCATCTTTGCAGAATACGAACCAGTGCAGATATTTATCGGTCTCCCAAAGCAACTTTCAGGAATTGAAAGCGTTAGCGCCGAGAAGGCGAGAAGTTTTGGGGATTTTCTAGCCGAGTTCACAGATGTTGAAATCACCTATATAGATGAGCGACTTTCTACCGTCAGCGCACAGTCAAAGCTAAGAGAGGCCGGCAAATCTGCCAAAGAATCTAAGGAGCTCATTGATGCGATGGCAGCGGTAGAGATTCTTGAGTTAGGTCTTCAGAGTGCGCGATCTTCCTAGCTCACCCGTTCTTCGAGTTTTCTCAGCTTTCTTAGTCGTTCTACTTTTCACTGGTGGAGTTCGTGAGTTACGTTCAAATGCATCAACTGCTCCAGATTTTTCATGTCGTGAAACAGGTAGAGAAGTAATTGTCCATATTGATGCGGGTTCGTCAGGCTCCGATATTGGCAAGGTGCTCGTAGAAGCAGGCGTTGTTAAATCTTCCGAGTCATATTTTCGTGTTGCAGTGGGTGATTCACGATCTACGCAAGTAGCACCGGGGGATCATCGACTCACAGTTCAAAATTGCGCAAAGCAAGTGCTGGAGCAACTGCTGGATGTAAAACGTCTGAGTGGATTAATCAGCGTTCAAGAGGGAATGTGGCTCTCCGAGATTCTTCCGCAAATGTATAAATCTGGCTTCAACGCAAGCGATGTGAGATCTGCTCTGAACAACCTGAAGAAACCGATTGGCTTCACATCACTCGAGGGGCTTTTCTTTCCGGCGCAGTACAGTTTTGATAAAGGTACATCCGCTCTCGCTGCGCTATCCTCAATGGTTTCGCGGGCTAATCAGGAGATGGTTTCTGCTGGATTCTATGAAAGTAGTGAGAAGTTCACACCCGCCCAGTTCTTAACTATCGCCTCTCTCATCCAAGCAGAGGGCAAGCTCCAAGATTTCACCAAGATATCTCAGGTCATCAGGAATCGCTTGGTCAAAGGAATGCCGCTGCAGTTTGATTCGACAATCAATTATGTTAAGAAGTCGCGTGGCAATATCTTTCTAAGTACTCAAGGAACGTTGATTAACTCGCCGTACAACACTTATCGAAAGTACGGGCTACCGCCAGGACCAATAAATAACCCTGGTCGCCAGGCTATGAATGCAGCTCTCAACCCAGAGCCAGGAGATTGGCTCTATTTCATAACAGTTGCGCCCTCTGATACGCGTTTTACAGATAATCTAGAGCAGTTCAATACCTGGAAGATTGAGTATAAAAAGAACCTAAGAGATGGTTTATTTAGGAGTAAAGAATGATTCGTGGGGCAGTTCTCGGTTCGCCTATCGAACATTCACTCTCGCCTGTCTTACACCGCGCAGCGTTCGTAGATCTTCAGATAGAGGGAAGCTATGACCGTATCGCGGTGCGCGCAGGGGAGTTAAAGAATTTTTTGACCGAGCGAGGTTCCGAGTTTGATTATCTTTCGCTTACGATGCCGCTTAAGGAAGAGGTCCTGCAATTAGGATTTGCAACGAGCGACTTAGCGCTCAAATCTCATTCTGCTAATACGCTCATTAAAAACGGCGGATCGTGGAGCGCAACATCAACGGATGGAACGGGTTTCATACAAGCACTCTCTCATCGGGGTTTCTCGGATTTCTCATCCGTCTTAATACTGGGTGCCGGTGGAACTGCTCGAGCAATTGCTGCGGCGTTAGATGGTGTAGCGGATTCAATCACGGTACTGGGACGCACAAGCTCGCGCAAAGCATCTTTCAATGAGATCGTTACAGAATCTCAATTCTCATACGTAATATGGAGTAACGCCTTTTCACTTGAGCATTTCTCTTTGGTTGTAAATACAACTCCAGCTGGGGCTGCCGATCTTCTAGCCGAAGGTATAGATGGCGGCATCACCTCACTTCTCTTTGACGTCATCTATAAGCCCTGGCCGACAGTTCTTGCGAAGAAGTGGAGCAGCGTTGGCGCGCCAGTTATCTCGGGCCTTGAACTCCTTCTCTACCAAGGGATTGATCAGCTGCGGCTAGTTTCGGCGAAGGATTTTGATACTGAAAAGCTCGCGTCAATTTTGAGAGAAAAATTGACTAGCGCGCGCTAGATATCCACAGGTGTTTCTGGGCCTCACTACTAGTAGAGGTACCTTCTTGTAATGGCTGCTCTTCTAATTGCAATAGCGCTCTTTGACGTTAAGTTTCATCGCATACCCAATATTGCAGTAGCTCTCGTAGTGGCTCTCGATCTACTCATTGGTTCAAGCCCAGCCAACTTCTCTCTCCTTACTATTCTTGCGCCCACAAGTATGTTGGCTTGGAAATATCTCAAAATTGGCGGGGGAGATATCAAACTACTGGGTGCAATCCTGATTTTTCTGATTCCGCATGAGTTGCTTCATGGGTACATCTACAACTTACTTTTATGCACTACCGTTTTGGCGGCCATCTACATCATTCGTTGTGGCACTCTAAAAATCGCAATCCCACTGGCGCCTGCGATCAGTGGGGGATATCTCCTATCGATTTTGAGTTAATTTCTCTGCAGGGGCGTAAATAGGTCTGCTTTGTTAAATGGCATCTGCCACAATAGGCACATGCGTTGGATAACAGCAGGCGAATCTCATGGCCAAGCCCTATCGGCAATAGTCGAGGGCCTACCAGCCCATATTGAAATTTCAACGAAAGATATAGATTTTCATCTCTCTCGACGTCGCCTCGGAGTTGGGCGCGGAGCGAGACAGAATTTTGAAGCAGATAAGGTCACAATTCTTGGCGGAGTTCGTTTGGGAGTTTCACAAGGTGGTCCAATCTCTATTCAAGTTGGTAATAGCGAATGGCCTAAGTGGGAAAAGGTGATGTCTGCCGATCCTGTCCCTGAAGAAGAGATCGCCAATTTAGCGCGTAATGCACCATTGACTCGTCCAAGACCGGGACATGCTGACTTAGTTGGGATGCAGAAGTACGATTTTGATGACGCACGACCAATCTTAGAGAGAGCCAGCGCCCGCGAAACTGCAGCAAGAGTTGCACTTGGTGCTATTGCGCGCAATTTTCTAGAGCAAGCAGTGGGCATAACTATCTTGAGCCACGTTGTATCCATTGGAAGTGCGCGAATTCCTGATGGTTACGCGCTTCCTCAGGCAGGCGACATGGCGCGCATCGATGCGGATCCAGTCAGATGCGCCGACGCGAAGACAAGTGAGGCCATGATTGCCGAAATCGAATCAGCGCACTCAGATGGAGACACTTTAGGTGGCGTCTGCGAAGTATTGGCTTACAACTTGCCACCAGGTCTTGGTTCGCACGTTCATTGGGATCGCAGATTGGATGCACGCCTGGCTGCAGCCATGATGGGAATTCAAGCAATTAAAGGTGTTGAAATCGGAGATGGATTTAGAACCGCAACTCGCAGAGGCTCAATTGCCCACGACGAGATAGAGCGTGGAAAAGATGGTGCGATACAACGACGTACGGATCGCGCTGGCGGGACTGAAGGCGGAATGTCCAACGGAGAAATTTTACGCGTGTCAATCGCCATGAAGCCCATCTCCACCGTCCCTAAGGCGCTAGACACTATTGATGTAAAGACGGGCGAAGCGGCTAAAGCAATCAATCAGCGCTCAGATGTCTGTGCTGTTCCTGCTGCAGGTGTAGTCGCCGAGGCGATGGCGGCTCTTGTCCTGGCAGAGGCTGTTCTTGAAAAGTTTGGCGGAGATTCGGTTCAAGAGGTACGTCGCAACTTTGACTCGTATATGAAGAATCTACGTTTTAAGTAATGGCCCCGCGAGTAATTCTGATTGGACCGATGGGTTCAGGAAAGACAACCATTGGCTCGCTCCTTGCAGAAAAACTTGGCTTAACTTTTCGAGATACGGACCATCTGATTGAAGAGCGCGAAGAGAAGCCGGTTTCACAGATCTTTCTTGATCAAGGAGAAGATGCCTTTAGGGCAATCGAGAAAAGAGTTCTGCGAGATGAGCTACTCACAGATGGAACGGTTCTATCTCTCGGAGGCGGCGCCCCTATCTCGATAGATGCGCAATCGGCTCTTCGCGCTATCTCCTCTTACATAATCTTTCTTGATATCTCGCTTTCAACTGTCGTTCCGCGGATAGGCTTCAATCGCGATAGACCTCTTTTACTTAACAACCCCCGTGGGCAGTGGCAGACGTTGATGGAGGCCAGACGCCCGATTTATGAAGCTCTCGCGGATGTAACAATCAACGTTGATGACAAAAGCGAAGAAGAGATTGTTACCATTGCACTTTCGAGTTTGGAGGAGGCGCGATGAAGAAAATTGCAATCACCTCTGAGCGAAGTTATGAAGTTGAAATTGGCGGGAGCTATCTAGAGGCTTTACATGAGATTGCACAGGGTCGCGAACGAGTTGCTGTCATCTATAGCGAGGCGATGAAGGAACAGATTCCAACCTTTGATTTCGGTGGTGCAGAAGCTTTCTACTTTGGAATTCCGGATGGAGAAGCTGGAAAGTCAGCGCGTATCCTTGATTCAATCTGGAATTGGCTTGGCGCTGCGGGTTTTACGAGAAGTGATTTGATTATTGGCATAGGCGGAGGCGCAGTAACCGATATTGCCGGCTATGCCGCTGCCTCTTGGTTACGTGGCCTGGATTGGGTTGCGATTCCTACAACGGTCGCTGGAATGGTGGATGCAGCAGTAGGTGGAAAGACAGGAATCAATAGCGATTACGGCAAGAACTTGATTGGAGCCTTTCATTCACCAATCAAGGTGATTGTCGATATGGCGTGGCTTGATACTTTATCTGATCGCGATTTTGCGGCAGGGCTAGCAGAAGTTGTGAAGTGCGGATTTATTGCAGATGGTCAGATACTGACGAAGGTTGAAGGTCTGACATTAGATCAGATTCGTAGTTCGAAAGAGTTGACGCAGGAACTTATTGAGAGAGCTGTGCAAGTCAAGGCGGATGTAGTCTCTGGCGATTTCAAAGAGAGTTTTAATCGCGAGATTCTCAATTATGGCCACACCTTTGGCCATGCAGTTGAAATTCACTCTCAGTACTCGCTCCGACATGGCGAGTGCGTCTCGATAGGTATGGCCTTTATCGCTCATCTCTCCTTTGAATCTGGGCTCATCTCGCAGGAGTTACTGGAGAGACACCTCTCAGTTTTGCGAGGTCTAGAGCTACCAGTTCAATATACGCAGGGCGAATGGCCCGAACTATTCTCGGCGATGAAACTCGATAAGAAGTCACGTGGGAATAATCTGCGCTTTGTCGTGATTACCGAAATTGGGAAGACACAGAGGCTTGAAAATCCAGATGAAGCTGCCTTGATATCAGCGTATGAGAAGGTTAGCCAATGAAGGTACTTGTTCTCAATGGCCCAAATTTAGGTCGCCTTGATATACGCGATTCATCCATCTATGGAGATATGAATTATGCAGAGCTCGTCTCCCATATTGAATTGGCCGCAAAGACCCATGGGTTTGTCGCTGATGTGAGACAGAGTAATGATGAAGCGGAGATCATCTCTTGGCTACACGAGGCTGCGGATGCAAAACTTCCAGTAATCATCAATCCTGCAGCTTTTACTCATTACTCATATGCGATTCGTGATGCAGCAGAGTTGGTCAAAGCTCCGTTGATAGAAGTCCATCTATCCAATCCAATGGCGCGTGAAGAGTTCAGACATACATCGGTGATTTCAGGGGTAGCAAATGGGACTATTGGTGGTTTCGGTCCTAATTCATATGTCTTGGCCCTCATCGCGCTAAAAGCGCTCCTTTCTTGATTTTTGTTGAGCAATTGTTATGCGCTAAACTCGCGCACCTTAACTAATCTTTAGAATGCAGGACTGGAGCTATCGTGGCAACAACTAATGATCTCAAAAATGGTATGACTCTCGATATTGAAGGTCAGCTCTGGACAGTCGTTGAGTTCCAACATGTAAAGCCAGGTAAAGGCCCAGCATTCGTCCGCACCAAATTGAAGCAAGTCATGACTGGGAAAGTTGTGGATAAGACTTTTAACGCAGGGGTAAAAGTTGATGTAGCAATCCTCGAAAAGCGCGAGATGAACTTCCTTTACAAGGAGGGTGAAGACTTTGTCTTCATGGATAACGTGAATTTTGATCAAATGAATATTTCAGCAGATACTGTTGGGGATGCCGCCAACTACATGCTCGAAAATACCGGAGCAATTGTTGCGATTCACGAGGGTAACCCTCTCTACATTGAACTTCCAGCATCTGTTCCTCTAAAAATTACTTACACTGAGCCTGGCTTACAAGGAGATCGTTCTTCTGGCGGAACGAAGCCCGCGACAGTGGAAACTGGCATTCAAATTCAAGTGCCGCTCTTTATCAAGCAGGACGAGATAGTTCTCGTTGATACCAGAGACGGCTCCTACCTAGGCCGCGCCAACTAGTGTCAGCTCGCAGCAAAGCGCGTAAACAGACCCTCGATCTTCTCTACGAAGCAGATATTCGGGGCGGCTCTGCTGCAGAACTGCTTACGACGCGAGATATAATTGAAGAGGGACCTGATGCACGTCCTATCCGTGACTTCACTCGTGAATTGATTAGCGGAATCACTGCAAATAAGCGCAAGATTGATGAATTGATAACAACTTACGCGCAAGGTTGGGATATGGATCGCCTTCCGGCAGTTGACCGAAATATCCTGCGACTTGGGATTTACGAGATTGTTTGGACACCGGATTTGGCAGAAGGAATTGCCATTGATGAAGCTCTCAATCTTGCGAAGGAGCTTTCAACCGAAGAGTCAGCTGGATATATTCATGGAGTTCTAGGAAAGATTTCACAGATTAAAGAGAGTATTGCGCTTTAACTTCGCACGGCTAGTAGCAATTTCTGACTCTCTAGCCAGTCCATCAGAGATTCAGACGTATACCCAAGACAGATTGCAACGCATTCAACATCTCGGTCGCGAAGCGATATCACTTCTCCATTCCAATCTTCGCGGGAGCTTTGTATATGCGTGATATACCTGGAAATCATCTGAAGTGCTGTCCGGTCCGATGTAACGCCAGATTCTGAGAGCTTTCTTAACCGCCGCGTATCAATGATTACTCGTCTACTAATACCCGAGCCCTTTGTGGAGGCACTGCCAAAGAGCATCGATACGGGAACTCCATAGAAATCTGCAATTTGAATTGCGCGCTTAACGCTCAGCGATCGAGAACCTCGCTCGTACGACCCCAGAACCACCGCCTTAATTGCGCCATTGCTAGCGATCTCTACATCGCTTAAAGAGAGTGATTGCGCGTGGCGGATTGAGCGCAGGCGCTCAGAGACGAATGTGGTGGTGATTTCAGTAGCCATGGTGGGACTGTAGGTTCACGTCGAGAGGCGCCCGTTCTTCAATCCACAGGGTATAGAACTCAGGTGGTATCATTCGCTCGCATCCTTTAACGACCCGTCCTGCGAGGCGGGGAAGGAGATTTACAGATGAGCCTTGCCTTGCCTGCGCCAGATATGGCCCGCGCTATTACCCGCATTTCACACGAGATCCTCGAACGTAACTCTGGTTCGGAATCAATCACACTCTTAGGTATTCCAACACGAGGCGCCCACTTGGCTGCTCGAATCGCTGCCAATATCGAAGCGATAGAAGGTCGCGCTGTTCAACATGGAACGCTGGATATCACCTTGCACCGAGATGACCTACGGACGAGACCACCTCGAGCGTTGATGCCGACAGTCATTCCATCGCTAGGCGTTGAAGGTCGCAACGTTGTATTAGTTGACGATGTGCTTTTCTCAGGACGAACCATTAGAGCAGCCCTTGATGCGCTTGGAGAGATTGGCCGCCCACAAACAGTGCAATTGGCGGTTCTGGTAGATCGTGGCCATCGCGAGCTACCTATTCGAGCCGATTACGTCGGAAAGAATCTTCCTACTTCGCAGAGCCAGGTAGTCCGGGTGCAATTTACAGAGCTAGATGGAATTGATCTGGTCTCGATTGAAGAGGGCGCCCCGCTATGAAGCACCTCTTATCAATTTCGGATTTATCTAAATCTCAGGCAATAACCATTCTTAACACCGCCGAAGAGCTAGCACGTGCTTCTGATGGCCCGATGAAGAAACTTCCAACTCTGCGTGGTCGAACTATTGTCAATCTCTTTGCCGAAGATTCAACGCGCACGAGAATTTCATTTGAAGCAGCAGCAAAACGTTTATCTGCAGATGTCATCAACTTCTCTGCCAAAGGTTCAAGTGTCAGCAAAGGCGAATCTCTCAAAGATACTGCCCAGACTCTTCAGGCGATGGGAGCAGATGCGGTCATCATTCGCCATAGCGCATCTGGTGCTGCAGCACGTCTGGCAGAAAATAGATGGATGTCAGGTGCAGTTATTAATGCTGGTGATGGGACCCATGAGCATCCAAGTCAAGCGCTTCTAGATGCCTTTACGATACGACGTCATTTAGCGCATGGCAGAGAAGATTTAGCTGGACTTCATATCGCAATTGTCGGAGATGTCCTGCATTCGCGCGTTGCTCGCTCGAATGTTTTGCTGCTCACTAAATTGGGAGCAAAGGTAACTTTGGTTGCGCCACCAACCTTGCTTCCAGTAGGTGTTGAATCCTGGCCAGTGACTGTCTCATACGACTTCGATGCGGTGATTGAAAGCGTTGATGCCGTAATGATGTTACGCATTCAACTAGAACGTATGTCAGAAATGTTCTTTCCCAATGCGCGCGAATACTCGCGCTATTTTGGACTCAATTCTGATCGATTGCGACGGATGAAACCGACAGCGATAGTGATGCACCCAGGGCCTATGAATCGAGGACTGGAAATAACTGCCGATAGCGCCGATAGCGCTCGTTCAGTGATAGTTGAGCAGGTGACCAATGGCGTCAGCGTGCGTATGGCCATTCTCTACTTACTTCTAGCTGGCGTTCCTGAAAGTGAAGGTGTCATCGCGTGACCACTAAATATCTCATTAAGAACGTCAATGTTTCAGGAGTCATCTCAGATATCGCCATTGAAAACGAATTGATTACGGCAATCGGAAGTAATCTCCAGGTCGAAGGAGCAACAGAGTTTGATTTCACTGGTTCGGTTGCTCTCCCCGGACTCGTCGACCTGCACACACATCTACGCGAGCCAGGGAAAGAAGATGCTGAAACTGTTCTATCGGGATCACAAGCCGCAGCTCGTGGAGGATTTACCGCAATCAGTGCTATGGCAAATACCTCACCTGTTGCAGATACAGCAGGAGTGGTAGAACAGGTTTATAGACTAGGACAGAGCGCTGGCCTTGTTGATGTCTTTCCTGTCGGAGCTGTGACACAAGGAATCCAAGGCGAACACCTGGCAGAAATTGGAGCGATGGCTGATTCGGCCGCTCGTGTCCGGGTTTTCAGTGATGATGGGAATTGTGTTTTTGATCCACTGCTGATGCGACGCGCACTTGAATATATTAAGAAGTTCGATGGAGTTATAGCTCAGCACGCGCAGGAACCACGTTTGACTCAAGCAAGTCAGATGAATGAGGGGTTTGTCTCGTCGCAACTTGGTCTCAAGGGTTGGCCCGCTATTGCAGAAGAATCGATCATCGCGCGAGATGTTTTGCTGGCAGATCATGTACAAGCTCGACTACACGTCTGTCACGTCACAACGCAAGGTGGTGTTGAAATTATTCGATGGGCGAAATCCCGCGGTATCAATGTCACTGCAGAGGTGACTCCACATCACTTACTTCTTACCGATGAACTCGCACGTAGTTATGATCCTATTTATAAGGTGAATCCACCGCTCAGAACTGAGAGTGATGTCATGGCGCTCCGAGAAGCCCTGGCTGAAGGAATCATAGATATCGTTGCAACAGATCACGCCCCTCACGCTGCTGAGACTAAGGAGTGTGAATGGCAAGAAGCCTCATTTGGAATGCTTGGACTTGAAACAGCGCTTCCCATTATCAATATGACAATGGTGCAGACAGGTTTGTTAACTTGGAGCCAAGTTGCTGATCGAATGAGCGCTGCTCCTGCTCGAATAGGTCGCTACGAGAAGCACGGCTCCTCTTTGACAGTAGGTTCTCGCGCTCACATTACTGTGATGAACCCGACCCAGCTCTGGCGCGTGGATCGCGACCGTCTGGCATCGCGAAGCCGCAATACTCCATTCCATGGCATGGAGATTCCTGGAGTGGTGCAGGCTACTTTTTTCAATGGCCGTATCACGCATAAGGCTGGTGCGTAATGGCTAAAGCATTCTTTGTTCTCGATGATGGCCGTATCTTTGAAGGCAGATCCTGGGCCGCCATGGGCAAGACCTTTGGAGAAGCAGTTTTCCAAACAGGAATGACGGGTTACCAAGAAACTTTGACAGACCCCTCGTATCACAAACAGGTTGTCGTAATGACCGCGCCGCATATTGGTAATACCGGTGTCAATGACTTCGATAATGAATCAAAGAAGTACTGGGTCGCAGGCTTCGTCGTTCGAAACCCATCGACACTGACAAGTAATTGGCGAAGTGAAAATGATCTTGAAGCAGAGTTAATTGAGCAAGGAATAGTCGGAATCCAAGGAGTAGATACTCGAGCGATTACTCGCCATCTGCGAGACCGAGGGGCCATGAGAGTTGGCATCTTCTCAGGGGAGGACTTAACTCGAGAAGAGATGGTGATTGAAGTTCGTAAACAACCAGCAATGGCGGGTGCTTATCTCTGCGCCGACGTTTCGACGCCGACAACATATGTTGTACCAGCGATCGGCCAGAAGCGATTTACCGTTGCGGCGCTAGATCTTGGAATCAAGGGGGCTACCCCACGAGCAATGTCAGAACGCGGAATCGAAGTCCACGTGATGCCGTTTGACTCGACATTCGCCGACATCCAAGCGATTTCACCGGACGGTGTCTTTCTTTCGAATGGACCGGGCGATCCAGCAACGATGACAGCTACGATTGATTTAGTACGCGAAATCCTTGTCGCAGAAGTACCAGTCTTTGGGATCTGTTTCGGACATCAGATTCTCGGGAGAGCGCTCGGTTTTGAAACGTATAAGTTGCAATTTGGTCATCGCGGCATCAATCAACCTGTTATGGATAAGCGAACAGGAAAAGTCGAGATAACTGCGCACAATCACGGTTTTGCGTTAAAGGCTCCAACAGAAGGCGTCTTCACAACAGTCTTTGGCCCAGGGCAAGTGACTCACGTCTGCCTCAACGATGATGTGGTTGAAGGCTTGGAACTTTCAGAGCGTGGTGCATTTAGCGTTCAGTATCACCCGGAAGCCGCTGCAGGTCCACATGATGCCGCCTATCTATTTGATCGCTTCGTGCAAGTGATGGAGAAGTACCCTAGAAAGGTGGCCACTCACTAATGGCACGCGATGCATCGATAAAAAGCGTTCTAGTTATTGGTTCTGGTCCAATAGTCATTGGACAGGCATGTGAATTTGATTATTCGGGCACACAAGCTTGTCGTGTGCTTCGCGCTGAAGGGATTCGAGTAATCCTGGTCAACTCCAATCCAGCGACTATCATGACAGACCCGGAATTTGCAGATGCGACTTACATCGAACCGATTACTCCAGAATTTATCGAGAAGATTATTGCCAAGGAACGTCCAGATGCAGTCCTGGCAACCCTCGGTGGCCAGACTGCGCTCAATGCGGCGATTGGTCTTTTTAAGGCGGGCACTCTTGATCGCTATAACGTAAAACTGATAGGCGCAGATGTTGATGCGATTGAGCGCGGAGAAAATCGTGAACTTTTTCGTAATATCGTTGAGAATGTTGGTGGCGAGTCAGCTCGCTCAATTATTTGTCATACGATGGAAGAAGTACTTGGCGCTGCCGCGGAGTTGAGTTATCCAGTCGTGATTCGTCCATCTTTCACCATGGGTGGGCTAGGTTCTGGAATCGCCTTCGATGAGGAGACCCTCAGACAGATAGCAGGGGCTGGTTTGCGTCATAGCCCAACATCAGAGGTGTTGATTGAAGAATCAATCATCGGCTGGAAAGAGTACGAACTCGAAGTAATGCGAGATAAGTCAGATAACGTTGTGATTGTCTGCAGCATTGAAAATATTGATCCCATGGGAGTTCATACGGGGGATTCCATTACTGTGGCGCCAGCGCTTACGCTGACAGATGTTGAGTATCAAAAGCTACGAGACCTATCAATTTCAATTATTCGCGAAGTAGGCGTCGATACCGGTGGCTGCAATATTCAATTTGCAGTTAACCCTGACAATGGTCGCATTATCGTGATTGAGATGAATCCACGTGTTTCTCGTTCTTCCGCCCTCGCATCCAAGGCGACTGGCTTTCCCATTGCGAAGATTGCGACCAAGCTTGCCATTGGATATACGCTCGATGAAATCAAAAACGACATCACGCAGGTAACGCCAGCATCATTTGAGCCAACCTTAGATTACATAGTTGTAAAGGTTCCTCGTTTTGCCTTTGAGAAATTCCAGGATGCCGATCCGCGACTTACGACAACGATGAAATCCGTCGGTGAAGCGATGGCGATTGGCCGTTCATTCTCTGAGGCTCTCATGAAGGCGCTTCGCTCACTAGAGCGCAAGGAAGCGATATTTACTTTCCCATCAGAAATCGCCGTTCAAGAGCGAGAACTGCTCTTGGAATCGATGAAGATGCCTACTGAGTACCGCTTGCAACAGGTGCAGAAGGCTATGTGGGCCGGAGCCTCTATAGAGGAAGTCTATTTATCAACCAAAATCGATCGCTGGTTTCTAAAACAAATTGAGATGATTAATGAACGGGCTCGCGATATTCGCGATGCCGTCGAGTTAGACGCTCCCATGCTAAAGATTGCCAAAGAACAAGGATTCTCAGATCAGCAGATTGCGATCTTGCGTACATCGACTGAAGATGACATCCGCAAATTACGCCACCATCTAGCTATTAGACCTGTATATAAAACCGTAGATACCTGCGCTGCTGAGTTCGAAGCTTTTACTCCTTATCACTACTCAAGTTATGAGGAAGAGAGTGAGGTTCGCGGTCGCACTAAACCGGCGGTAATCATTCTTGGCAGTGGACCAAATCGAATCGGTCAGGGAATCGAATTTGACTATTCCTGTGTGCACGCTTCGTTCACTCTGAGGGCTGCTGGATTCGAAACGATTATGGTCAATTGCAATCCAGAAACCGTTTCTACTGACTACGACACAAGCGATCGCCTCTACTTCGAACCACTTACCTTGGAAGATGTTCTTGAAGTCGTCTATGCCGAAACGCAGGCGGGGCCTGTGCTTGGGGTGATCACACAACTTGGTGGCCAGACACCACTCGGTTTAGCAGCTGGATTAAAGGCCGCAGGTGTAACAATCCTTGGTACAAGTCCTGATGCAATCAATCTCGCCGAAGAGCGCGGTGCATTTGGCCGAGTTCTTGCTGAGCAAGATCTCACAGCTCCAGAATTTGGAATGGCTGCATCACAATTGGAAGCGCTCGAAATCGCCGCCCGCATTGGATATCCAGTATTGGTCCGTCCTAGCTTTGTTCTGGGAGGACGTGGAATGGAGATTGTCTACGATGATGCAGCACTTTCTAACTTCATCTCCCGCGCTACAGATATTACGCCCGATCATCCAGTGCTCGTTGATAGATTCTTAGATAGTGCTATCGAGTTAGATGTTGATGCGCTCTACGATGGCGTAGAACTATTCCTTGGTGGAATCATGGAGCATATTGAAGAGGCGGGTATTCACTCCGGTGATAGTGCCTGCGTTTTACCAGCTATGACAATCAGCGATGATCAGCGAGCCAAGATTCGTGAAGCAACTTTCAAAATAGCCCAAGGTGTTGGAGTCTCAGGACTTATCAATATTCAATTTGCTATGGCTGACTCTATTCTCTATGTACTAGAGGCAAATCCACGTGCATCGCGTACCGTGCCTTTTGTGAGTAAAGCTACTGGCGTGCCGTTGGCTAAAGCGGCAGCGCGAATAGCACTCGGAAGTTCTATTGCTTCTCTTCGTGAGGAAGGTCTACTACCGGAGTCAGGCGACGCGATCGCGAAGGGCATCAGTGTGAAAGAGGCGGTTCTTCCATGGAATCGTTTCCGTCGCGCCGATGGCCGCGGAGTTGACGCAGTTCTTGGCCCCGAGATGAGATCTACCGGCGAGGTTATGGGTATCGCATCATCTTTCGGTGCAGCTTATGCAAAGTCCCAGATAAGTTCTTTTGGTCCTTTGCCTAAAACAGGAACAGTCTTTATTTCACTTGCCGATAAAGATAAGCACGCGGGTATTGCTCCAGCAAAGGGCTTAGCTCAATTGGGCTTTCATCTAATAGCAACAGATGGAACGTCGAGCTTCTTGCGAGAACACGGCATTGAGACAGTTCCAGTGCGTAAGAATTCGCAGGGAACGGGACCTATGGGCGAGAAAACCATTGTCGAGATGCTTAATGCAGGGGATATTGACCTGGTGATTAATACTCCAGTAGGTCGCGGAACTCGTGCTGATGGATGGGCGATACGTACTGCATCGGTTCAGAGATCTATCCCAATTATTACAACTACAGCAGGTTTCAGCGCTGCAGTAGAGGGAATTAAATCGCTACAAGGCAACGAGCTTTCTGTTGCGCCTATCCAAGAGTGGCTCGCACTGTGATGGCAACTATTAATAAGAGTTCGGTTCAGCAGATCGTCACTGTTCTTTCCAATAAGCGCGTTGGGGCTTACCACCAGATATTGCTCAACGTTGGAGATATCGTTAAGAATTGTCGCCCAGGAAACTTTGTCGCCATTTCTGTTGGTGGTGATACCTCAAAGATGATTCTTCGTCGGGCATTTGCGATTTCTCGCACTTCGGATAGTTCGCAATACGGTGGAACGATGGAACTCATCGTCGCTCCACATGGAGCTGGAAGTAAATGGCTGTGTGCCCAAAGCGAAGGTAGTGAATTGGATATCGTCGCACCGCTTGGAACCGCCTTTGGAATTCCTACAGAACCAATAAATGCCCTTCTTATAGGTGGAGGTTACGGATCAGCTCCACTTTTTGGTCTTGCAGACCTACTGAAATCTCGCGGATGTAAGGTTGATATGTTGTTGGGTGCAAGCGTTGGCTCCAAGATTTATGCGCCCATGGAGGGTAAGAGATCAGTTAACTCATTAAAGATTTATACCGAGGATGGCTCGATGGGGGAGACCGGGCGAGTTACTCAGAGCCTTCTAGAAATCATTGAAAATCGTTCCGTTGATGTTATCTACTCGTGCGGTCCGATGGGAATGCTGCAGGCAATCACTGAGTTAGTTTCTGCGACTGAGGTAATTCATCAATGTGCAGTAGAAGAATCCATGGCTTGCGGAATAGGAATCTGTATGACGTGCGTACTGCCTGTGAAAAAAGCTGACGGAACAACCTCAATGTTGCGCTCGTGTATTGATGGCCCGGTTATGGATGGATCCAGCGTTCGTTGGGACTTGGTTGGAAAGGTTCCAGATTCATTATGACGTCGCCAGTAGATATGTCTACAACCCTTGGAAACGCCTGGTTTCCTTCGCCAATTTTCACGGCAAGTGGCTGCGCAAGTAGTGGCAAGGAGCTAGCTCAATTCTTTCCACTTAAGGAAATCGGCGCAGTTGTCACTAAATCTGTAATGACTAAGCCACGTCATGGTCGTCCCACACCGCGCATGGCAGAGACTCCTTCAGGAATGCTCAACTCAATCGGGCTACAAGGTCCGGGCATGGATGCTTTTTTGGCCAACGATGTGCCATGGTTACTGGAACAGAAGGCACGAGTTATTGTTTCTATTGCGGGTGAAACAATAGAGGAGTATTCAACTCTGGCTCGTAAGTTGAGATCAATCTCTGGAATTAGCGCAGTTGAGGTAAACATTAGCTGTCCCAATGTTGAAAATCGTGGTCTAGTCTTCGCCTGCGATCCGGATGCATCTCGTCGTGTGATTGATGGCGTACGAAAGACTATTGGCGGTGAACTGCCGATCATCGCAAAACTTTCTCCTGACGTGACAGATTTACCGGCTATTGCTCGTGGGGTAGTTGATGCCGGAGCTGATGCGTTAGCGCTGATAAATACTGTTCTTGGAATGGTCATCAACCTTGACTCGATGAGACCACACCTAGGAGGAAAGACTGGTGGACTTTCAGGTCCTGCCATTAAGCCGGTAGCAGTCCGGGCGATCTATCAGGTACATGCAGCGCTTCCGCAGATTCCAATACTAGGTATGGGCGGAGTTTCTAGCGGACGCGATGCGCTAGAACTGATTCTTGCTGGCGCATCAGGTGTCTCAGTGGGGACTGCAAGTTTTGGGAATCCAACAGCGTTGATCCAGATCCGAGATGAGTTGCAGACCTTGTTAGCTGCTCGTGGATTTGCAACCCTTTCACAAGCAGTTGGTTACGCCCATCGAGAGGAAGGCGCATGAAAGCTCCCATAGTTTTAGCCGTTGATACCCCCGATCTTGAGATTGCAAAGCGTTGGGTAAGCGCGACTCGGAGTTCGGTAAGCGTCTATAAATTGGGCCTTGAATTCTTTCTTACCTTTGGCCACCAAGGTGTTCAAGCAATTAAGAACGAGACTGATGCGGATATTTTTCTCGATCTCAAACTCCACGACATTCCACATACTGTCGCTGGCGCGGCGCGAGCTATTGCAGATTTAGCGCCTACCTTCCTCACGGTTCATGCTTCAGGTGGAGCTTCGATGGTAAGGGCAGCTGTTGAGGCGCTTCCGAATTCAAAGGTGACCGCTGTAACAATTCTGACCTCTTTATCGGAAGAGGATCTCTTTCAAATTGGTTTTGCAAATGCAGCCTTGGAAAGCGCAGTCGCCCTGGCAAAGATGTCTGTGGATTCTGGAGCGAAGGCAATCGTCTGCTCGCCACTTGAAATCTCAGCGATTCGCTCTGCCGTGGGCGATGAAACCTTAATCATCACACCAGGAGTCAGACCGCTGTCTGAGGTCGGCACAGATGATCAGAAGCGAACGATGACGCCACGAGATGCCATCGAAGCAGGCGCATCTTTGGTGGTGATTGGTCGTCCGATTACGCAGGCATGGCTCAAAGGTGCGGATGAGATGTCAGCTAAGGCACGTTCCATTGCAGACGAAATTCTCAACTAGATTTATCTCATGGGCGCACCTCCTCAATTAACCCCAGAAGAGCGGGCGCGAGCGCTAGCGAAGGCTAAGCAATCTCGCTTCATTCGTGCAGGTATCAAATCTCGAGTCAAAAGTGGAGAGTTATCAATCTCCGATGTGCTTGAACTAGCCAAGAGCGATGATGCGATTGCGAAGATGCGAGTTTTGGAGTTGGTGGAATCGATTGCAGGTGTGGGAAAGATTCGAGCAAAGGTGCTCCTAGAGAAATTAGAGATCTCTTTGACGCGGCGATTGCAAGGCTTAGGATCTCGGCAAGCGAAAGCTCTAGCACAAGAGTTTATTTCTCCATCTCCACTCCCACGTGGAAAATTGATTGTACTTTCAGGTCCAGGAGGAGTTGGAAAGAGTACGGTTGCTCAGGAACTTCGACGATCTTCTCCCTTCTATGTATCTGTCTCAGCAACTACTCGTTCACCGCGTTTTAATGAACGTGAAGGCGTTGACTACCATTTTCTTTCAGATGAAGAATTTGATCGCTGTATAAAAGACGATGAATTCTTAGAGTGGGCAGCCTTCGCAGGTAATCGTTACGGTACGCCGCGAAAGGCAGTTGAAGATGCGTTGCGATCTGGAAAGAGCGTACTTCTTGAGATTGAGATTTCTGGTGCAAAGCAAGTCAAAGCTAAGGTTCCAGATGCCTTGCTCGTCTTTTTAGAGCCTCCCACCTGGGAAGAATTGGTCGCACGCCTTGAAGGCCGTGGCACGGATAGCCCTGAACGTAGAGCGGCGCGATTGGCGCTAGCCCAGGAGGAGATGGCGCAGGCTCCGTTCTTCGATAAGGTTCTGATAAATCAGCAGGTCGAGCAAGTTGCTGCAACCCTGATAGAATGGGCATCTGCTAATTAGCCTGGGTTTAGTCCCAATTATTTGATGGAGTTTTTAGATGAGCGTACACATGGACGGAATCACAAATCCACCGATCGATGAACTTCTCGATAAGGCTGGATCGAAGTACAGCCTTGTGCTCTATGCCGCTAGGCGCGCTCGTCAGATTAACGCCTATTATTCACAGCTCGGTGAAGGACTTTTAGAGTACGTGGGACCACTAGTGGATACCCATGTTCACGAGAAGCCGCTCTCAATCGCGCTACGCGAAATCAACGAGGGCTTGCTCACCATCGAAAATCTCGAACCAACCGCGTAACTCATTCAGTTAAATTCAGCCATGCAAGGCTTGGGGCGCGAGATTGTTCTCGGAGTCGGTGGGGGAATTGCGGCCTATAAATCCTGTGATCTTCTTCGTCGATTACTGGATCTTGATTTCAAAGTAACTGTTGTTCCAACTCCTTCAAGTTTAAATTTTGTAGGCGCGGCCACGTGGGAGGCCCTCTCAGGACGGCCCGTAACAACTGAAGTTTTTCAATCAGTTGAGGAAGTGCGCCACGTATCCCTAGCCAAGAAGGCAGACTTTCTCATCATCGCGCCCGCAACTGCAGATTTGATTGCTCGCATCGCGGCGGGTAGAGCAGACGATTTGCTCACCAACGTCGTCCTCGCGGCAAACGTCCCGACTCTGATAGTTCCAGCAATGCACCCACAGATGTGGAGCAACGCAGCTACTGTTGAGAATGTTGCGACGTTACGAGCACGCGGTTATTCCGTTCTTGATCCAGAGATAGGTGCGCTCACCTCAGGTGACATAGGACAAGGAAGATTTCCGAGCACGTCCAATATCATCAGCGCCTTCAAGGCGGTAATTGGCGAGCCAGAAGATTTTAAGGGTCGCAAGATACTTGTTACCGCAGGTGGTACGCGCGAGCCAATAGACCCTGTGCGATTCATTGGAAATCGGTCATCAGGAAAGCAAGGTTATGCAGTTGCGCGAGCTGCGATGTTGAGAGGTGCTGATGTCACTCTCATCTCTGCAAATGTTCAAATACCAGATATCCCAGGCGTGAGAATCATCAAAGTGGAAACAGCCGCGCAAATGTATCAAGCGCTCAACGAGAACTTTTTAAACACGAATCTATTAGTAATGTCTGCAGCGGTTGCAGATGCACGCCCTTTGCATAATTCGGATGGAAAGATTAAGAAGAAGGATTTCACTTCCATTGAACTAATAGAGAATCCTGATCTGTTGGCGTCAATCGCGGCTCAAAAACAGAACCAGGTGATCATTGCTTTTGCGGCAGAAACTACGCTCGATACAGAGGGCGCAAAAGAGAAGATGGCCCGCAAAAGCGCAGATATCCTCTATCTCAACGATGTTTCTGGAGGGGATATCTTCAATAGCGAGATGACCCATGGTCAGATCATTACCCGTGACGGAAAAGTCATAGAAGTGGCAGAGACCACCAAAGACACGCTTGCTCATCAGTTACTCACAGAAGCACTTCATAAGTTAGGTTAGGACAATGTCAAAGCGCCTCTTCACATCCGAGTCCGTCACAGAAGGACACCCAGATAAGATTGCAGATCAAATCTCTGATGCAATTCTCGATTCTTTACTGGCTCAAGATCCAACAAGTCGCGTCGCAGTCGAGACGCTCATTACGACCGGGCAAGTACACGTAGCTGGTGAAGTAACGACTAACGGTTACGCAGATGTGATGGGTATCGTCCGAGACACAGTTATCGGAATTGGCTATGACTCATCTGTTAAAGGCTTTGATGGAAATAGCTGTGGCGTATCAATTTCAATTGGGCAACAATCTCCTGATATTGCTCAAGGCGTAGATGATGCTTTCGAGCATCGCGTCTCGGCTGCGGTAGATCCTCTCGATCTACAAGGAGCCGGCGATCAAGGGTTGATGTTTGGCTATGCCTGCGATGACACCAAGGAGTTGATGCCTCTTCCGATCTGGTTGGCCCACGAGTTAGCGCAGCAACTCTCTAAGGTGCGTAAATCTGGCGCGCTTGCCTATCTTCGCCCCGATGGTAAGACTCAAGTGACGATTGAATACGACGGAGATAAGGCCGTTGCCCTAGACACTGTAGTTATTTCAAGCCAACACGCAGAAGATGTAGATGTTGCTAAGAAGTTAACGCCTGAAATTATCGAACACGTCATTGACCCAATTCTTGCCAAGATTGACCTTCCACGAAAAGAGTTGCGTACTTTGATTAATCCGACGGGACGCTTTGTGATTGGTGGTCCCATGGGTGATGCCGGTCTTACAGGCCGAAAGATAATTGTTGATACCTATGGTGGAATGGCTCGACACGGGGGAGGTGCTTTTTCGGGCAAGGATCCTTCCAAGGTTGACCGTTCTGCGGCCTATGCGATGCGTTGGGTTGCAAAGAATGTAGTTGCTGCCGGTCTAGCTCGCCGTTGCGAGGTACAGGTTGCCTACGCGATTGGCAAGGCGCAGCCAGTGGGAGTATTTGTCGAAACATTTGGCACGGAGACAGTTCCTGTGCACAAAATTCAGAGCGCTGTTACTTCCGTGTTCGATCTTCGACCTGCTGCAATCATTAGAGACCTGAATCTCAAACGACCTATTTACTCACAGACAGCTGCCTATGGACACTTTGGACGCGAGCTCCCTAACTTCACATGGGAAGTTACCAATCGCGTAACTGAGCTACAAGCAGCTGTTAAATAGGAACGAGAAAATTACTGTGGCGGTAGCGCGGCCACTAAAACTCAAGGCCGAGGTATTTTCTCGTCGTCATCTTCCTTCAGAGATCACTGGCGTAGCACGAGTCTGGGTGGACTCCGGTATCTACCATCTGGATTCTGAGTTTGATTATGCGATTCCGCAGAGCCTTGATTCTGTTGTCGAAATCGGAGTTCGAATAATTGTTCCCTTTGGCAATCGTGAGTGCGAAGCGATTGTTCTAGAGCGCCGCGATGTCATCGGAAATCAGGCGGGACTCAAGCAGATCATCAAGGCTGTCTCTGCCTTTCCTGTAGCTACAACCGAATCTTTGCGCTTGATTGCTGAGGTCTCGAAGAGATGGGCGGCGCACCCGTATGACGTTCTTAGATCTGCGATACCTCCACGGTCTGCAGCAGTTGATAAAGAGGCGATCAAAATTGTAAAGGAGCCAAATCTTCCCAAGAAACTCGCACGGAAATACCTGCAATTCCCGCCTGGCAAAGATGTGTATCGCCTAATAGCCGAGTACCTGGCAGCCAGAAGTTCTGCTGGATCTGTACTAGTTCTTCTTCCTGACACTAGATCTATAGAACGATTACGAGAATTCGTGTCGCATGCGACGGTTTTAGATTCCCATCTGGATAAGGCAGATCGTTATCGAAACTATCTCAAGACTATACGTGATCGCGAACTGGTAGTGCTAGGCACTCGAAGCAGCGTTTTTGCGCCACTTCCCGATTTAGCTGAAATCATCATCGTCGATGATGGCTCTGAAAGTTATTATGAACAGAGATCTCCTGGTTGGAATGCACGCGATGTAGCTGTGCTTCGAAGTCAGCTCAATATGATTTCATTGACAATGATGGGTTTTTCGCCAAGCGCCGAGGTTGCCAGAATGATCGAAAATGGTTGGATAAAATATCAACCGGTAAAGGCATCATTAGTCGTCAGAAGTTTCCAAGCTACTTCAGGCGAGCTTCTTCCATCGGGAATATTTTCTCCGATTCGAAGTGCGCTGAAGAAGGGTCCAGTTCTCTTTATCTCGCCGCGGAAGGGTTATTCTCAATCGATACTCTGCACACAATGCAGGAACGTTTCGATCTGTGAATGTGGAGGAAGATACCTACAACGAGGAGCAGGACGGGCAATCGAATGTTCGCTCTGCCAGAAGAGGCAGAGTGATTGGCGCTGTGCCTGGTGCCAATCTCAAAAGTTTTTTCTCATGGGTCGTGGCTCAGAGCGCTTCGCACAGGAGATAGGCCGAGCTTTTCCTGGTTTCACAGTGACTGAATCTAGTGGCGAGAAGATTCTAGATAATTTCTTATCCGATGAAGGGGTTGTTATCGCTACACCAGGTGCGATACCGAAATCGTCGAAAGGTTTCAGTGCAGTAATTATCTTAGAGTGCGAGCGTTTATTCTCGCAGTCAGATGTACGTTCACAGGAACGGGCTAGGGGGATTCTCTTTAGTTCAGCCGGAAGTCTCGCTGGTGGCGCAGAACTTCTACTCGTAATTAATCACAGCCATCCGGTGATAGGTGCGCTATCTGCATGGAAACCCTCGCTCATCACTTCAAGGGAGCTACGAGATCGCGAGGAAGTTGGTTTCCCACCATTTACACGTTCGCTTTCTTTGGAGATTGAGTCGGGAGAAGCGCCAGCTCTTTTACGTGGCCTAAAGAGCGCGCAAAGTTCAGGAAGGCTACCTTCATCAACTCGTGTTCTCGGGCCCTCACAAACAGCATCAGGGAAATCGCGATTGCTTCTCCTTGTCCCCATTGAAGAAGGGGATGAACTCATCTCACTTATCCATGAATTCCAACGAAAAAGAAGTATTTCCAAAAAGACCTTGGCTTCATTGAGAATAGATCCCTATTCACTTTCCTAATCGCTCGTACTCTCAACGGGATTGGGTAGACTTGACCTATGTCAGTGCAACGTATTCGCCACTTTGGAGATCCAGTTTTAGTTACCCCTGCCTCTGAGGTTGTTGACTTTGATAAAGAGTTACGAAAGTTAGTTGCAGATTTAACTGAGACGATGCTCGATGCCCCAGGTGCTGGACTCGCCGCACCTCAAATCGGAGTTCCACTCCGCGTTTTTGTATGGGATGTTGATGAAGCCCTTGGCCACCTCATAAATCCAACCCTTGATTTGAGCGAAGAGATTCAAGAGGGCGATGAAGGCTGCTTAAGTTTTCCTGAATTGGTCTATCCAACACCGCGGGCGTTTAGGGCTGTTGCAAAGGGTTTTAATATGCACGGTGAACCGATAACAGTCGAAGGAACCGAACTCTTGGCACGAGCCCTACAGCACGAGACCGATCATCTGAATGGAATTCTCTTTATAGATCGCCTCAGCGAGGCAGATCGTAAGTTAGCTATGAAGGAGATTCGCGACTCTGACTGGTTTAGATTGGCAGCTAGTAATGGCGCAGTTCCGACAATTAAGGTTTCACCACATGGTCCTTTTGGGCAAGGGTTATAGATGCGTATATGTGTCGCGGCTACCCCAAAGGTGGCAATACCGACGCTGGAATATCTTCGCCTCTCTCACCATGAACTTATCTCGGTAATCACCCAACCAGATAGACCTTCCGGTAGAGGGCTGAAAAATCGCGAATCAGAAGTTTCCCAGTGGGCTAAACAGAGCGAGATCATCTGTCTAAAACCGCAAGGTGAGCAGGAGACACTCGCAGCGTTAGCCGATAGTGATCTACTTCTGACCATTGGTTACGGAGTCATTCTTCCTTCTTCAGTATTCTCTAGTCCGCAACACGGTTCAATCAATCTGCATTTCTCACTGCTCCCTCGCTGGCGAGGAGCGGCACCTGTTCAACGAGCGATCGAAGCGGGGGATCCTGTATCAGGAGTCACGGTCTTTGCCCTTGATGAGGGAATGGATACGGGACCGATTTACGTAGAGAAGAGATTTGCTCTTGATGCAGATATCACAAGCGACGAACTTTTAAGCGAACTTGCTGAATTAGGAGTTGAAGCCGTTGCAGAAACGCTGAATCTTATTGAGAAGGGAGTTCGACCACACCCACAGAGTTCGGGAGGGGCTACCAGAGCGTTGAAAATTTCAAAGTCAGAAGCCCACATTGATTGGAACCAGTCGGCGGAAGTTATCTCACAGAAAATTCGAGCTTTCACATCTAACCCAGGAGCTTGGACCAACTTTCGCGGATCATCGCTAAAAATTTTCACTCCAAGTATCTCTGATTTTTTGCTGCCACCCGGTGAGCTGCTCCTTAAAGAGAAGAAGCTCTTTATAGGAACGGCAACCTTTGCTCTTGAAATAGGCGTAGTTCAACCTTCTGGCAAAGCGTTGATGCCAGCTAGCTCCTGGGTAAATGGAATCAGACTGGATTCTGGTGAGCGCCTTGGTTAAGGCGAGGCGAGATAACTTCAAATCTCCAAAACCGGATGCGGTGCGCGTACTCGTCTTTGATGTTCTAACAGAAGTTAATCGAAGAGATGGTTATTCAAACCTTCTGCTCCCAAGCGCTCTTGCGGCATCGAGCCTTGATGCGCGTGATAAAGGGTTTGCAACTGAGTTGCTCTATGGAACGATTCGCATGCAGGGACGGCACGATTACATTCTGAGTCAGGTCTTTGATCGCCCCATCGATGAAGTTGATCCCGGAATCGTCGATATTTGTCGTCTCGGCGTTCATCAACTCTTTGAGATGCGGGTGGCAACACATGCTGCAGTCGCAGCGACAGTTGAATTGGCGCGAAAGGCAATTGGAGAATCCAAAGCCTCATATGTCAATGCGATTCTGCGCAAGGTGAGCGCGCAGGAGCTCTCTCATTGGTTAGCGCCAGCCCAGGAGATCACTGACGATATATCGCGACTTGCGATTATTCACTCACATCCAGAGTGGATAGTCTCTGCCTACTTTGATCTACTCAAAGATCTTGACAAAGTTGAAGCTGAATTAGTTGCGAATAACACGCCGGCACAACCGACGCTAGTTTCATGGCCTGGGTTGTCTACACAAGCAGATTTAATCGAACTCGGTGGCGTTGCTACGGCTTACTCACCGTATGGGGCCACAGTTGATTCACCACCGGCATCAATTGAGTTGATTCGCCATCGCCTAGCAGGGGTCCAAGATGAGGGCTCGCAATTAGTGGCTCATATCTTCTCGTTGGCTGCACGCGATTGCGAACGAATTTTGGATCTGTGCGCAGGTCCCGGCGGAAAGGCGGCGCTGCTCTCCAGTATTGCAAGACAGGCTGGCCATACCTTTATAGCGAATGAAGTCTCTGAGGCGAGGGCTGCGCTGGTCAAGAAGGTTGTGAAAGGCGCAGAGGTTTGGGTTGGTGATGGGCGTCAAGTAAAGGAACACGGAGAAAGTTTTGATGCAGTTCTCGCAGATGTTCCGTGTACCGGGTTAGGTGCGCTGCGACGTAGACCTGAAGTGAGATGGCGTCGCACCTTGCAAGATTTGAGAGAGCTCACAGAGTTGCAATCAGAGCTAGTCGAAGGTGCACTTTCAGTTCTGCTCCCAGGAGGCATCTTTGGCTATGCCACTTGTAGCCCCCATTACGCTGAGACAAGTGCACAGGTGAAGGCGGTTCTTAAGAAGCATCCTGAGCTGGAGCAGTTAGATATCACTTCATACTTGCCAGAAAATCTTGAGGGGGCCACGCGAGATGGTGCTCTCTCGCTCTGGGCGAGCGTTCATAACACAGATTCAATGTATCTTGCTCTTTTTCGCAAGAAGATGGATTAGGGTTTAACCATGTTGGGCGAGGTTCGAATTACTCCAAGCATTCTCAACGCCGACAAGTCACATCTGCAAGAAGAGATTGCAAAGATTGCTGCAGTGAGCGATTTATTGCATCTAGATATTATGGATAATCTCTTCGTTCCAAATCTGACGTGGGATTTTGACGCCGCTCAAGCGATAATTAAGGGCAGTCCTCTGCCTGTTGATTCGCACCTCATGGTTGCCGACGTGGATCAGATAGCGGTCGCTTATGCAGAGGCGGGTTCGGCTAGCGTTACTGTGCATGCGGAAGCATGCGCCAATATTCGCCAAACCTTACGCAATATCAAAGCCCATGGTTCAAGAGCCTCTTTAGCCCTCAAGCCAGGAACTCCAATCTCGGATTATGCAGAGTTCTTTGATGAGGTGGATATGGTCTTGATTATGACTGTCGAACCAGGATTCGGCGGGCAGAAGTTTATGGTTGAGATGATGGCCAAGGTTGCTGAGACGAAGAAATTGATTGGTTCACGCGATATTTGGCTACAAGTCGATGGGGGAGTTTCGCTGGAAACAATCGAGATAGCCCGAAGCGCTGGCGCAGATACCTTTGTTGCAGGAAGCGCCGTCTTCTCATCGAGCGATCCTGCGCAGATGGTAAATGCTCTGCGCGCGCGTGCCATCGGACAGTAAACTTATCCCGTGAAGAATTTTGATGAACTGTGGGCTGAGCTTGCTGAGAAAGCTATATCCCGTCCGGCTGGCTCCTCGACAGTTGCAGCCCTTGATGGAGGAGTCCACCAAATTGGAAAGAAGATTTTGGAAGAGGCGGGTGAAGTATGGCTTGCCGCAGAGCATGAGTCAGATGACGCGCTAGCTGAAGAAATAAGTCAACTTATTTACCATCTGCAGACCTTGATGCTCGCTCGCGGGCTTAAGCCCGAAGATATCTACCGTTTCCTTTAATTTCATTTCTACCTTAGGAGTTCAAAAATGTTACGTATAGCCGTTCCTAACAAGGGTTCGCTAGCTGACTCATCGATCTCGATTCTTAAGGAAGCTGGCTACCGACAGAGAAGCGATTCCCGCGATTTAGTTCTGATTGACCCAGAGAACAACGTTGAGTTCTACTACCTACGTCCACGCGATATTGCAATCTATGTTGGGACAGGGGAGTTAGAGGCGGGCATTACTGGTCGCGATCTCTTGATTGATTCAGGCGCCACGGCGGAGGAGATCCTCTCACTCGACTTTGGCCGCTCTACCTTTAGATTTGCAGCTCCCGTCGGCAAGAATATGAAGCTTGCAGATATTTCAGGTAAGAGAGTCGCCACCGCCTATCCCGGCTTGGTTGAGGATTTCTTGAGGAAGAATACGCTGACTGCATCCGTCGTGAGGTTAGATGGCGCAGTAGAGAGTAGCGTCAGGCTGGGAGTTGCTGACCTCATCGCCGATGTAGTGAGCACTGGAAATACTCTCAAGCAGGCAGGGCTTGAAATCTTTGGCGATGCAATTTTGATCTCTGAGGCAGTTCTGATCAAGCGCGCAGGAAGCGCACTCAACCCCGAACTTGAAATTCTCATGCGGCGTCTGCAAGGCGTTGTCACGGCTCGACAATATGTTCTCTTAGATTACGACATTCCAGTGGTCAGCGTGGATAAAGCATGTGCCATTACTCCTGGCCTAGAGTCACCAACAATCTCTCCACTTCAAAAGAAGGATTGGGTTGCAGTCCGCGCGATGGTCCTTCGCAGAGATACTAATCGCCTGATGGATGAACTCTGGGCGTTAGGCGCGCGCGGGATTTTGGTAACTGATATTCACGCTTGTCGCCTTTAAATCTTTATCTACTTGCGAAGCGCGCCAGCTTCTTCAATCTCTTCGCGAGTAATACCGAGCAAATATAGAACCGAATCAAGATATGGAGCACTCACTGAACTATCTGCCGCTGCTTTTACGGCAGGCTTTGCATTAAATGCGATTCCGAGCCCTGCAATAGCGATCATGTCAAGATCGTTTGCTCCATCTCCAATCGCGATAGTCTGTTCAAGATCAACGCCTTCAATCTTTGCGAAGTCACGGAGCGCAGTTGCCTTGCCAGCTCGGTCGATAATTGTTCCTAGAACCTTTCCAGTCAATGCGCCATCTTTGACTTCAAGAGTATTTGCTCGATAGTGAGTTATTCCGAGTTCCTTAATGAGAGGCTCAATCACAGAGGTGAAACCACCTGAGACAACTGCGACGCTATGACCTAATTTCTTAAGCGTCTGCACCAGCGTTCTAGCTCCTGGAGTAAGCGTTATCTCGCCCCTCGCCTCATGTAGTGCTGATTCAGGAAGGCCTTTAAGTAGGGCAACTCGTGCAATAAGGCTTTGGGAGAAATCTAGATCTCCACGCATGGCAGCACTGGTTATCTCCTGAACCTCTTTGAGAGCACCCGCCTTCGCAGCAAGTAGCTCGATGACTTCTTGCTGAATGAGAGTCGAATCAACATCCATGACGACCAACTTCTTTGCCCAGCGCATAAGACCACCAGGGGAGACAGCGATATCTACGTTCTGATCAGCCGAGACAACTGCAAGGTTTTGACGAAGCGCGCTCTGGTCTGCGCCTGACACAATAAATTCAATAGCTGTAACGGGATAACTCGCGGTGCGGTGTATCCGTTCGATATTGCCAGAAAGAGAAGCGATTGTGCTGGCAATTGCTACGATTGCTTGCGGAGCGAGAGGTGAACCAAGGGCGACAACATGGAGCAACCCGGATTTCGCTGCTATTGAAGACATCTCTTGCGTCTGGAAGGAGGTAGCGACATCAACGGCCAACCGTTCCGCGCAGGCAGTGAGATCTTCTTCGATAGCTTGAGCGTGATCTGGGTTGAGGTCTATCAAAACTGTAAGTATTAAACGTTCGCGAATGACTACCTGTTCAATATCTAGAACGGTGATGGCGAAGGGAGCTAAGGTCTCAAAGAGCGCTTGCGTTATTCCGGGGCTATCTATACCGGAGACCAGTATGAGCCCCGTATAACGCCTGGTATCTGTGCTCACTGAGCGAGGTTATCGCGAATCACTAGAGGCGAGGTGATAATTTCCCTCGATTTGATTGTGAAAGATATATCTTGTGACCCTATGAGTGGCCAGATTGTCTTGGAGTTGCGCGATGTCTCAGTGCGCAGAGGTCAGCGGACGATTCTCGGACCAATCAATTTTTCAATAACGGCAGGGGAGCGCTGGGTCGTTCTCGGACCCAACGGCGCTGGTAAATCCACTCTCATTCAGATTTTAGCCACACGCACCTTTCCGACGACAGGCACCGTTTCAATTCTTGATAAGACTATGGGCAGAGTGGATCTCTTTGAACTTCGTACTCGAATCGGTATTTGTGGCGCTCTCGTTGCCGAAGATATTCCCTATGAAGAGAAGGTTCGTGATGTCGTGCTCACTGCAGCATATGCAGTCTTAGGACGTTGGAATGAAGCGTATGACCTTTGGGATGAGTCACGGGCGGTTGCTCTCTTAACTACCTTCGGAGTTCGTGATCTTGCCGATCGCGAATATGGAACTCTGAGTGAAGGTGAACGAAAGCGCGTTCAGATTTCCCGCGCTCTGATGGCCGATCCGGAACTTTTGCTCTTAGATGAACCAGCTGCAGGATTGGATTTAGGCGGGCGAGAGGATTTGTTGAAACGGTTCTCTATCTTTGCCTCCGATCCAGCAGCCCCCGCATCTATTCTGGTCACTCACCATATTGAAGAGATTCCTACTGGAACCACACATGCACTCATACTCAAGGATGGCCAGGTGGCGGTATCTGGACCGATTGGTGATGTGATTACTTCCGAACATATGTCTGCAGTCTTTGAGTTGGCGATGGATGTTAGTTTCGATGGTTCACGCTTCTTCGCCCGTGCACGTTAGTTGGCAACGCCTTCTTGAACCACTGGCGCCTGAGATTGATCGAATTCTCGCGCAGCTTGAAGACGAGATCACAGCGCCATCTCGTCCCTCAATTTTCAGGGCGTTGGAGTTAGATCTTGAGAAAGTAAGGGTTGTGATCTTTGGTCAGGATCCATATCCGACCCCAGGTAATGCGATGGGGTTGGCTTTCTCGATTCCACCGGAGATATTGCAAATTCCGGCATCTCTTCGCAACATATTCCAAGAGCTAGAGAGTGATCTTGGAGTAGAGAAACCTGTAAGTGGGGATCTCTCTTCCTGGGAAAGTTCTGGCGTACTACTTCTTAATCGTGTGCTGACAACACGAATTGGCGAGAGCGCAGCGCATGCAAATCTTGGCTGGCAACGGATTACTGACTTCATTGCAAAAGAGCTAGGTTCTCGTGGCGTAGTTGCAGTTCTGTGGGGAAAGAGCGCCCAAGAGTTATCTCAGTACTTTCAGTATCAGATTAGCTCGGCCCATCCAAGTCCACTGAGCGCCTATCGAGGTTTCTTTGGTTCAAAACCTTTTTCACGAGTCAATGAACTACTAGTAGCTCAGGGTCGAGAGCCGATCGATTGGAGCCTATAAAAAAGTAAGCCCGCACCTTTCGATGCGGGCTTACTTCTTAATTTAGTGCTGGCTAATTAACCAACCCAAGTGTTAATTGGTGATGATAAGAAGTAGATCATGAACAATCCAGCGACGAGAAGAAGCAAAGGATGTACTTCCTTGCGGCGACCCTGGATATATCTGATTACTACGTGGGTAACGAACCCTGCTCCAATACCTACAGAGATGTTGTATGTAAATGGCATCAAGATGATTGTTAAGAAGGCAGGAATTGCAATTCCATAATCTTCCCAATCAATAGATTTGATTTGGGTCATCATCAAGAAACCAACGATGATGAGCGCCGGAGTTGCTGCCTCGTAAGGAATCACAGCTACGAGCGGAGCCAGGAACGTTGTCAACAAGAAGCAGACCCCTGTAACAATCGAGGCAAGGCCGGTTCGTGCGCCTTCGCCTACGCCTGACGCAGATTCAATGTAGCTGGTATTTGAGGAGATGCTTCCAGCACCACCTGCGACAGCTGCGAGTGAGTCAACGAGCAAGATGCGATCGTTGTTAGGAATGTTTCCGTCCTTGTCGATTAATCCAGCCTCATGTCCGATCGCAGTCACTGTTCCCACTGTGTCGAAGAAGTCAGAGAGAAGGAGTGTGAAGACAAGAAGAATTACAGTGATCAGTGGAATTCGATCGAGTGAACCAAAGAGATTGAAATCGCCGAATAGGCTGAAATCAGGGCTGGCAACAATTTTCTCTGGCACAGCTGGAACATTGAGGTTCCAGCCCTTTGGATTTACATCACCAGTTGCTCCATTAAAGAGTGGGCCAATCTTGAGCGTTGTTTCGATAACCACCGCAAGAACTGTGGAGAGAACGATACCGATCAAAATTGCTCCCTTAGTCTTCTTGACCATCAGTGCGATAGTGAGAAAGAGACCAAAGGCAAAGACGATAACTGGCCAACCAACAAGAGTTCCGCCATCGCCAAGCGTCACAGGAACTGGACCGGTGCCTGTACGACGTACGAAACCAGCATCCACAAGACCAATGAGTGCAATGAAGAGGCCGATACCGACTGAAATCGCAATCTTTAACTGAGCAGGAACGGCTCTAAAGACTGCAGTTCGGAAGCCTGTGAGAACCAAGATGGTAATGATTATGCCTTCGAGTACAACAAGACCCATCGCATCTGCCCATGTCATTTGGGATGCGATACCGACTGCTACGAAGGTATTTAGTCCAAGACCTGTAGCAAGAGCGAGTGGATAATTTCCGACGAGCCCCATAAGGATGGTGAGAACTCCAGCCATGAGAGCTGTCATTGCGGCTACGAGTGCGAGATTCGGTGCATCTCCTCCGCCAATGTATTTTCCATCAGCATCTTTTGCTAAGCCGATGATCAGTGGATTAAGCGCGACGATATAAGCCATTGTGAAGAATGTGACGAGGCCACCTCTTACTTCACGACCTATAGTTGAGCCGCGTTCAGATATTTTGAAGTACGTATCGAGCATGACGACCTTCCTAATTTTGTTGACGGGGGTGGTTGCGACCCCGTGTGAAATGACGGCTCACAGACCGAGGGAAGATAGATGAAAATCTAGAGGAGACCTGGATTACTGATGGGTCAGACGCGCGAGAATTCCGAGAGAAATTGCGACAGATTGGCCAATAAAGAGGGCGAAGAGGGCGGTTCCGACGCCAACCGTGCCACCCATGAGGAAGCCAATGGCGAGGACAGTCACCTCAATGGCCATTCTGACCCGGCCGACGCGAACGCCAGTTCGGTAGTGCAGCCCAGTCATTGCGCCATCGCGTGGTCCGGGTCCTAAGCCACATGTGATGTAAAGAGCAGATCCAATGCCGACGAGTGAGATTCCGATGAAGTTATAAATAATTCCGACTGCGAAGGAGTTCGCTTCAGGAAATATGTGTGTTCCAAGTTCGATGAAGGTAGCAATCAGAACGATGTTGGAAAGTGTTCCAAAACCTGGACGCTCTTTTAGAGGAATCCATAAGAGAAGTACAAAGACACTTATGAAGAAAGTTGCAAAACCGATACTCATACCTGTTTTATAGGTGAGCCCTTCGGCGAAGACAGTCCAAGGTGCATTTCCGATTCCCGCCTGAATAAAGAGCGAGTCACCTAATCCGAAAATGGCGAGGCCAAAGAAAAGAATTGAAACTCGAAGGGGAGATAGATCCCAACGTGATTTCGCCCGCCAAGGTGTGATGGGGACAGTTTTATGAGGCTTAAGGGCATTTATCAATGAACTAAATCTCACTTGAAGAGTCTACATATTTTTGCACGATATAGTTGAGCAATGTCGAACCTGGAGTTTGTAGGAGCGGGAACGCTAATCAATGTTCTAGCTATTCTCGCTGGAGCGTCACTGGGAATCGCAGCAGGATCGAAACTCTCCACAAAATCGCAATCTCTCATCACGGATATTCTTGGGCTGATTACCCTCCTTGGTGCAGCCACCGCTCTCAGGCCTTTATGGTCGAGCGATTTCAATGATGCACTTCCAGATAGCTCATCTCTCTTAGTAGTTTTGGCAGCGATGCTTATCGGCGGCCTCATCGGATCTCTGTTGTCTCTCGAATCTCGATTGGATTTATTTGGGGAGAATCTTCGTAAAAGATTTAGGGCCTCCGCGGAAAGCCCATTCGTAGAAGGATTCGTCTCAGCTTCCCTTCTTTTTGTCATCGGCCCATTAGCAATTCTGGGAAGCGTCAGCGATGGAATGTCGCAGGGACTAGATCAACTCATTCTGAAATCAGCGCTCGACTTCTTTGCCGCCATGGCCTTTGCATCAACCTTAGGTTGGGGAGTCGCTGCCTCAGCGATACCAGTCGCGATTTATCAACTCTTCTGGACTTTTATCGGCTTTTTTCTCGGTCAGGTCCTTACACAGACCCAGATCGATGCAATGACCATAACCGGTGGGCTGATGCTCGTTGGCATAGCGCTGCGCCTACTAGATATTAGGAAGATTTCAGTGGCAAACCTCTTGCCAGCACTTGCCATTGCACCATTGATAGTTGCGCTGCTCGGCTAATTCCTTACGAGAGAACTAAAAGGTTTTAGCATCGATAACGAAGCGATATTTCACATCACTAGCTACGGTGCGCTCGTAAGCTTCATTGATGTAATCGGCCTTAATAACCTCGACATCGCTCACAATGGACTTTTCTCCACAAAAGTTGAGCATCTCCTGAAGTTCGGGGATTCCACCGATCATTGAGCCACCGATAGAGCGACGTCCGCTCAAGAGGGAACCAACATGAACCGCATATGGCTTGCCAGGCAGACCAATAACAACAAGCGTGCCATCTAACTTAAGCAGGTTGAGATACTTGTTGATATCGAGCTCTGCGCTGACAGTATTGAGGATGACATCAAATGTTCCCGCACATTCTGCAAAAGCGGCCTCTGAACTTGTGTCAACGAAGTGATGGGCTCCCATAGCAAGAGCATCGCCTTTCTTACCGGGGGAGTGCGATAGAACTGTGACATCGGCGCCAAGAGCTGCTGCAAACTTAACGCCCATATGACCTAAACCGCCGAGCCCCATGACTGCAACTTTCTTTCCTGGTCCAACTCCCCAATGTTTAATTGGCGAATAGAGAGTAATTCCGGCGCACATCAATGGAGCCACCCCTTCAAGCGGCAAATTTTCTGGGATATGAACCGCGTAATCTTCGTTAATCACGAAGTAGTCGCAGTAACCACCCATAGCGGGAGTTACTCCATCTCGCTCTAAACCGTTATAAGTTCCGGTCATTCCTTCCAGACAATACTGCTGTAAACCGCGTTGACAGGAAGAACACTTACGACACGAATCGATAAAGACCCCGATTCCAATCTTGTCTCCAACTTTAAACTTGGTTACTCCGGTGCCAACTTTGGAAACGATTCCAGCAATCTCGTGCCCAGGCACCATAGGAAAGAGAGCAGGGCCCCATTCTTCGCGAACTTGATGGATATCTGAGTGGCAAATTCCTGCAAACAGAACATCAAGGGCAACATCGTGTGCGCCCAGTTCGCGACGATCAAACTCGTATGGCACAAGCTTTTCTTTTGCGCCCATGGCTGCGTAGCCCTTGGTGTTCTTTGTCATTTTCTGCGTGCTCCTTAGTTCTCTATTTACTAGTTGGTTCGATAAAGGGGAGTGGATCTGATGAGATGTGTCCAGCCCGTGAGGCTCGAGCGGTCACTTGGCGCATATGGTGGCGGCGACAGAGAACTTCGTAGGCAATCTCATCACTTTTTCCAACATCGCCCACGACAACTTGTTCGCCTTCAGTAACCATAACTCCGTTGACGGTACGTGCATTATGAGTAGCACGCGAACCACACCAACAGAGAGCTTCAACTTGGAGAGTGTTCACTCGGTCAGCAAGCTCAACGAGGCGGGCTGAACCGGGGAAGAGCTTGGTGCGAAAATCAGCGAGAATTCCGAAGGCATAAACATCTATTCCTAGGCCGTCAACAATCTTTGCCAACTGATCGATTTGGATGGGCTGGTAGAACTGAGCTTCATCACAGATGATGTAATCGATTCGCTCACCCATAGATAAACGTTCCACCACAAGGCGATGGATATCCATATCAAGTTCAACTTCAAGTGCTTCTGACTGCAGACCTAAACGCGAACTTATGACGCCAGTTCCTGCACGATCCTTGTTGGTGAAGATCAGACCAGAGCGCCCGCGGCTTTTATGGTTATGTGCAGTTTGTAAGGCGAGAGTGGATTTACCGCTATCCATAGTTCCGCAGTAATACACCAATTCAGCCACGGATGAATCCTGCCATGGTTCTAGTTTTTTCGCTCCCGACGGCTCGGGAAATTTCTTACAGTACGCCTAGACGTTTCAGAGCCGCGCTCAGTGGCTGTGTAAGTGACTCACTCATCGCGATTGAGATATGAGAACCATCACGATATGCGACTAGTTCGTTAATGACACTTGAACACTTACTCGTACATAACCAAGGTGTGGGATTAATCGCCTTCAGCCCTGGAATCGAAATTGGTTCTGAACGTTCGGTGTCGTCACAATCAGAGATAACTCCGCCGGCTAGGCATGCAGGAATATCTTGTTGTGGATGTGGCGTATCGGTGATGTAGACAATGTGAGTGGTGTTTCCACGAAGTGCATCTAAGGTGCGGCGCTGGCCTGCCTGCCACCACTCTCGCCTCGTTGAGTAGCCATCAGGAACTTCGAAGTGCTGGAAACCTGAGAAGATCACGGCATATGGCTTGAGCTTTGCAATTCGATCAAAAGAGTTATCGCGCCAGGCAAAGCAATCGGCATTCTTGTACTCGCCTGAATCGACTTTCTGCACAGCAGGCCCCGGACAAGCAGACTTAGTCAGTGATATCAGTTCAAATTTGTACTCATCAGCGAGGCGTTCTAAGGCTGGAAACCATTGGGCAGCGTGTGAGTCACCAAAGAGCACAATCTTCTTTTTCGCTCCACGTTGACCATATGTACATTCTGGAGAAAGCGTTTCACCGTTATTTACATGGCAGTTATCGTCATAAATCACAGGTCTTTTGATCATTTCGCTGACAGAGTACGAACGCCCATTATCGAGAGTAATTCGATCATCGAATGAGAAGTAGATAGCAGCTCCCAAAACCAACGAAACGGCGGTGGCTGTAGCTCCTGACTTAACGATAAGATGCGGTTGTGGCTTCGAGTATCTGATGGGATCCTCAATAAATCGGTGAGTGAGGTCTGCTAACAACGCTGTGAGAAGTACGCAGAAGAGAAGTTCTTGTGCCTGCAGCGAACGTCCCCAAGCAACAGAAGGGATAACTAAAACAGGCCAATGCCAGAGATAGAGCGGGTAAGAAATTTCTCCTAGCCATTGCACAACCTTTAGATTGCCAATGCGATTCATGGCTTTTGGCCAGTTACTGAAAGATGCGATCGCGAAAGCTGTACCGAGCACAGGAACGAGGGCTGCCGTCCCTGGAAATGGTGTCTTATCAGTGAATGCAAATGTTCCGTAGAGAATCAGAGCTAGGGCTATCCAGCCATAATTTGATGAGAATCTAATTCGCTTCGGAATAAAGAGAAGCAAGGCGCCTACGCCAAGTTCCCATGCTCTCGTTGGAAGTGAGTAAAAGGACCAGATAGGTTCGCTAGAAGTGAGATAAAGACTCAGCAAAAAGGAAGCTGCGGTAATGCCGGCTACACCGAAGAAAACTGCTCTTCGTGCGCCAAATCTGTAGAGAGCCAAAATAATAAAGGGCCAAAAAATATAAAACTGTTCTTCAACGGCGAGAGACCAGTAATGGATCACAACCGAGGGGGTGGCATTGAGATTCTGGTAATCCATCTGCCAGAGTGCAAAGAGATAGTTGGAGACGTAAGCCCCCGCTGCTGCAACATCTTTTCCTAAATCGTGACGTAGCGTGGATGGATAGACAAGCCAGGCGACTATTGCGGTGATAACGAGGACGAAGAATGAGGTGGGAAGTAGGCGCTTGATTCTTCTGAGATAGAAGGCCTTGAGGTCCAGTGAACCGCTACCGTCGAGCTCTCGCAGTAGAAGACCGGTTATCAAAAAACCAGAAATGACATAGAAGATATCAACGCCAATGTAACCACCTGATGTGACCTTGGCGTGATAAATGACAACCAGAACTGCAGCAAGGGCGCGCAGCGCTTGAATTTGTGGAATACGGTTCACACTTGCACCAATGCGGTTATCTGAACATCAGGGAATTCACTTAATATGCGGGCTCGTCCATCGAGGGCTGCGATCTCAAGGAGCACGCAGAGGTGAGAGATTTTTCCACCCGCTCGTTTAATAAGTTTGAGAGCCGCAAGAATTGTGCCGCCAGTTGCCAGAACGTCATCGACGAGAAGAACACGCTCTGAATCCGATAGGGCATCTTGGTGAATCTCGAGCGTCGCGTTTCCATATTCAAGCGAGTAACTCTCTGCGAAAACAGCATGAGGCAGCTTGCCTGCTTTTCTAATCGGCACAAATCCGGAACCAGCTTTTATCGCCATGGCGCTAGCGAGGATAAATCCGCGCGCCTCAATCCCTGCGATATGAGAAGCGGAGTTGTCACATGCAAGAAGTGACTCAGTGACAACTGCAAAAGCTTCTTGATTGGCTAGAAGAGGAGTAATGTCACGAAAGAGGATTCCTGGTTGGGGATAATCGGGTATCTCGCGAATGAGTGACAAGGCGTTATTTAGCTTCACGACTTGTATCTCGCCATATCTAATTACCACCGTAACTGTGTCCGAACGGGGACTTGAACCCCGAAGCCCTTGCGGGCACTAGCACCTCAAGCTAGCGCGTCTGCCAATTCCGCCACCCGGACGAGTACCCGCTCGCTATAAGTAATATCTTACGCGTTTGGGTCGAAATAACTGGGTAACGATAGCAATGCGAAGGCTCTCACGCAAAAGAGCGTTTTTTATATGCAATTAAAGGCAGAATTGCCCTATGAACCTCGAAGCCGAAGTTGTAAAGATTTGCCAAGATTTAATCCGTATCCCTTCGGTCAACTTTGGTGAGGGTAGAGGCGACGAGAAAGCTGTTGCCGAGTACATCGTTGCCTCACTTGCAGAAGTTGGTATTGCATCTGAAATATTTGAATCAGCACCAAATCGTTGCAATGTGATAGCTCGACTACCGGGACGCGACTCAACGCGCTCTGGACTAGTTGTGCATGGACACATTGATGTTGTTCCGGCAAACGCAGATGACTGGTCTGTGGATCCATTTGCTGCAGAGATTCGCGACGGAATGATCTGGGGTCGCGGAGCTGTTGATATGAAGAATATGGATGCGATGATTCTTGCCATTGTACGAAAGTGGGCGCGTTCCGGATACAAACCACCGCGAGACATTGTCCTAGCCTTCTTTGCAGATGAAGAGGCAGGTATGACTTTCGGTTCACGATGGATGGCAGCTGAACACCCCGAAGTATTTGCGGGATGTTCTGAGGCGGTATCTGAAGTTGGGGGATTCTCCGTAACTGTCGCTGACGGCAAGCGGCTCTATTTTGTCGAGGCGGCTCAGAAAGGCATCCATTGGATGAAGTTAACGGCCCATGGTCGCGCTGGGCATGGATCGATGATGAATGATGAGAATGCGCTGACCGCTATCGCAGATGCGGTCGCAAAGATTGGTCGCTATGAATGGCCGCAAAGATATACAAAAACGGTAAAGGCGCTATTCTCAAAGATCGCGCAGGTAACAGGCAAGAAATATGATGAAGCAGATTTAAGGCCGCTTCTTTCCGAGATTGGACCAACGGCAAGAATGATTGGGGCAACTCTGCAGAACACAGCTAATCCAACGATGTTGGAGGCTGGTTACAAGGCGAATGTCATTCCTGGAAGTGCTAGCGCGGTTATTGATGGACGTTTCTTGCCGGGGTATGAGGATGAGTTGAATAGGACGATTAGAGAGATTATTGGACCAGATATTTCAATCGAAACAATCTCTCGAGATATCGCCCTTGAAATTGAGTTTGAGGGGGATTTGGTGGAAGCGATGTGTAAGGCAATTACCACCTTCGATCCCGAAGGCATACCAGTTCCATATCTCATGAGTGGCGGCACAGATAACAAGGCTTTATCAGAGCTCGGAATTATTGGCTATGGATTTAGTCCGCTACAACTGCCTGCGGATCTAGATTTTATGGCGCTCTTTCACGGCGTTGACGAGAGAGTTCCGATCAGCGGACTTGAATTTGGCGTGAAGGTACTCGAGGACTTCTTGGAGAATTGCTAGCGAGAGATCTCATCTAACGCTTGTCTGACTACGGCAGGAAGAGTGATCTCTTCGCTTTTTAGAACACCGCGAAGTTGAGCGCCAGTTCGAGCGCCAACAATCGCAGATGTCACACCAGGTGTATCGCGTACCCAAGCGAGTGCAACCTCAAGAGGAGCGAAACCAAGACCTTCTGCAGCAGCTGCAACAGCTTCCACAATTCTGGAGGAACTCTCTGTTAGGTATGGCTCCACGTGTTTTACAAAATGTGGTGCGGCTGCGCGAGAGTCTATGGGAATTCCCTTTCGGTATTTACCGGTGAGAACTCCACGACCCATCGGCGCCCATGCCAAAAATCCCAGGCCAGTTGCATCAGCACAGGGGAGGACTTCGTCTTCGGCACATCTATTAAGTAGTGAATATTCAACTTGCACTGAAGCGATCGGTGCTTTAGCCGTGTTGCTCTCTTGAATCGTTGTTGCTCGCGCACTTTGCCATCCTGAGAAATTACAGATTCCTACGTAACGAGCCTTGCCTGATGTGTACGCATAATCTAGAGCTGAAAGAGTGTCTTCTAGCGGAGTGAGCGAATCCCAAGAATGTATCTGCCAGAGATCGATGTAATCGGTTTCAAGGCGAGCGAGTGATTTATCGAGGTCTGCAATAAGCGAGTGGCGCGAGTTGTTTATGGTGCGAACTCCATCAGGAAAGGTGGCACCCGCTTTTGTTGCTATCGCTACATCTTCACGTCTGAAAAAGGTTCCAATGAGACCACCGAGGACACGTTCACTATCTCCGTCACCGTAGGTGGATGAGGTATCGAAAAAGTTTCCACCTGCTTCGATAAAGGCTCGGCATTGGTCCGCGGCTTCGTGAGTATCGGTATCGCGACCCCATGTCATCGTGCCAAGACCCAAGCGAGAGAGAGTGAGACCACTCTTGCCAGCTCTGCGCATTTCCATGAGAGAGACCTTAGCAATAATCAGCGCTAATCTAGTCTCTATGAGTCGCTTAGTGTTTCTACGTCATGCACATTCGACCGCTAACGATCTTGGAGTTCTATCTGGTCGTCTTCCTGGCATTTCGCTCAGTAAAAGTGGACTTGTGCAGGCAGATTCTCTCATCGAGCGAATAGGCGCGAGTTCTTTCGATGAAATATTGGTCAGCCCGATGGAGCGTTGTTCTCAAACAATCAGACCATGGTTGCAATCGAAGTACTCGAAAGGGGTTGGCGAATATCGAATAGAGGACAAACTTACTGAAGTTGATTATGGACTTTGGAGCGGACGCAAGCTTTCCAGACTATCTAAAGATCCACTCTGGAAAGTTATTCAGACTACGCCCAGCAAAGTTACGTTTCCTGATGGAGAGAGAATCAAGGCCGCACAGAAAAGAGCACTCAGCTCGATTCATGAAGTCCATACCAGGAAAAAGTCTGGTTCATACCTTTTTGTAAGTCACGGCGACATCATTAAGTCAGTGATCGCTTCACTCATAGGATTACCACTTGATTCATTCCAAAATCTGATCGTAAATCCAGCCTCATTAACAGTTATTGACTTCGATGGAAGCTCTGGTCGATTACTCTCTTATAACGACACCCTCTCTTGTATATCGCCGCTTTTATCCACTAAGAAAGTCGGAAAAACTCTTATTGGTGGAGGCAGTGGAACTAATCAAGGTCGAAAGCGATGACCCCGAGAATTCTCCTCTTTCAGGAGCCTGAAAGATTCACCGTCGGAACTGTGGGTCAGCCCGGAGAGCGCACCTTCTTCATCCAAGCCCGGGATAGAACTCGCTTGATTTCAATTTCACTGGAGAAAACGCAGGTACAGGCACTTTCAGAGCGTCTGTTATATATGGTCAGAGAAATCAAGCAGAGCGATCCGACAGTAACAATGACGAAATTGCAGCGTGATGATGCACCGCTCGATACACCCATAGAGGAAGAATTCCGGGTTGGAGTAATTGGGCTCGCCTTTGATGCGCAACGGCAACTCATTCAAGTTGATCTTCAGGCCATCTCGGAGAACGAAGGAGATAACCCAGAATTTATCGATGTTGACGATTTAAGCGGGGACCAAGATATTCTGCGCGTTCTCATCTCTCCTTCTGAGGCAGATCGCTTTAGTAGGCGTTGCAATTCAGTTGTCGGAGCCGGACGTCAACCTTGCCCGTTCTGTGGTGGTCCTATCGATCCACGAGGCCATCTCTGCCCTCGTGCAAATGGTTATCGCCGTTGATGAAAAGTACAGAGGAGATCCGAAGCCATTTACTGGCAGGAGAAATTAATATTTCGGGAAGGCTTGTAGATGCATCTAATGCAACCCTCTTCGGCAGTTGTACGTATCAAGGAAGCGAGATGTCTATCATTTATAAACCCATTGCGGGCGAACGCCCACTGTGGGATTTCGAAGAAGGTAACCTTGCATCTCGCGAATATGCTAGCTATCTAATCTCAGAACTCCTTGGCTGGAACCTCATACCTGTCACAATTCTGCGGGATGGACCCTTCGGCGAGGGCATGGTTCAGCAATGGATAGATATCGACGAGAGTATTGACCTGGCGCTCTTCTACCGCACCGATGACCCACGCCTGCGACGCTTGGCGCTCTTTGATGCGGTAATTAACAACACCGATAGAAAGATTGGCCATCTACTTCCAACGCAAGATGGACGACTCCTTGGCTGTGATCACGGAGTGACATTCCATGAGGAAGATAAGTTACGAACTGTCTTGTGGCAATGGGCGGGTTTGCCCTTAGATGAGCGCGAGAAGGCTGATCTTCGAAAGCTCTTGAGTACGTTAAAGAATGAAGATATAGAGATTGTGCAACTGATTACAGAGATTGAATTCCAGGCGCTCTTGGCACGAATAGAGAAATTGCTTAGTACTTCTGAATTTCCTTCACCTAGTGAAGATTGGCCGGCAGTGCCTTGGCCGCCCTTCTAAAGTAAGGTTTATACATGCGTTCGTGGCCAACGGTCTATATCCCTGACCTGCCTGACCGTTTCGAGCTCCCTCAACTTTCACTTTTTGACTCTAGTGGTTCCTCGCACAAGGTTGTTCCACAGCAACATACCTATCGAATCTACGTATGCGGCATCACGCCCTATGACGCTACTCATCTCGGGCACGCCGCCACTTACCTCACCTTCGATCTCATAATCCGTTATCTCAAGGCAACTGGCGCAGATGTTAAATTCGTTCAGAACGTTACCGATATTGATGACCCATTATTTGAACGAGCCGAACGTGATGGAGTTGATTGGAAAACGTTGGGTGATTCTCAGATTGATCTCTTCCGTGGCGATATGAGCGACTTGCACGTGATACCCCCTGATCACTACATCGGCGTTGTTGAAGCTATGCCACTTGTTATCGATGCAATCGCGAAATTGGATGAGAAAGAGAGCACTTACTCAGTCCAAGGCGATAATTATTTCCGAGTTCACGCAGATCCCCATTTTGGAGAACGTTCTCATCTCAATGAGGGCGATGCGTTGAAGATTTTTGCCGAACGTGGCGGAGATCCTCAAAGAGATGGAAAAGAGCATCCTTTAGATGCTTTGGTCTGGCTCACGTCTAAGCCACAACAACCAACCTGGCCAAGTAGCTTTGGTAGTGGAAGACCTGGTTGGCATATTGAGTGCAGTGCAATAGCCCTACATTATTTGCAACCTAGCCCTAATTCGGAGTTCTCACTCGATATCCAAGGGGGAGGATCAGATCTCATATTCCCTCACCACGAAATGTCTGCGGCGCAGAGCGCTGTGATGACTGGTAAACCATTCGCACGACATTACGTCCATGCCGGAATGATTGGCCTCGATGGCGAGAAGATGAGCAAGTCTCTTGGCAATCTTGTATTTGTTTCAAAGTTGATTTCTCAAGGGGTCAATCCAATGGCCATTCGCTGGGCACTTCTCAATCGACGCTATCGCGAAGATGCGATGTGGAGCCAGACCTTATTGAGTGAGTCCGTTCTGGCTATCGATAGATTGCAGCTGAATTTGGCAAAGATGGAGGTAGCTCCCACTGATGTCGTCATCACCCAGATAATTAGTGCACTCTCTGAAGATCTAGATACCGAACGGGCGTTACGGGTTCTCTCGAGTTGGATGGATGAAACAGAGGCGGGTGCAAGCGGTGGAAACGCTGGAGAACTATCCCGAGCGCTAGATACGCTCTTAGGAATCGCGCTCTAAGGACTACTTATCAGTCTGCCTTCTTAAGAATCTTTCTAGTTCTCTTGCAATTGATTCACCTGTTGCTTCAGGTAAATCGACAGCATCTTTACTCTCTTCTAGCGCCTTCACGTATTCGGCCACATCAGTATCTTCTTTAGCGAGCTCGGTCACCTCTTGCTCCCATTCCAGGGCATCATCAGGGAGCTCACCTTGCGGGATAGAAACTTCGAGGAAATCTTCTAGTGCGTTGACAAGGGCGAGCGAAGCTTTCGGTGAAGGTGAGTTTGACGCGTAATGGGGGATTGCTGCCCATAGAGAAATGGCGTCGATTCCGCGATGTATGCAGGCATCTTGAATAACTCCAAGAATTCCCGTTGGTCCCTCGTACTTGCTGATCTCGACACCTAGACGCCTTGCAATATCTGGATGCGCTCCGCTGCCACTGACGGTGATAGGTCTCGTGTGAGGAGTGTCTGCCAACATGGAGCCCAGGGTGATGACTAAATCAACTTCGCAATCATCGGCTAAATCCAACAAGTCCGAGGCAAAAGTTTTCCATTTCATAGAAGGTTCAACTCCACGAACAACGATGAAATCGTGGGGGAGAGATGGAATAGCAAGAGAAAAGATTTGAGTTCCGGGCCAAGTAAGATTCCGAATACTTGAGTCATCTACATAGACCATCGGGCGATTTACCTGAAAGTCATAGAACTCTTCAGGATCTACTTCTGCGATGAGTTCAGGAACAACATCAAAGTCAGGGTCAGTCCAACAACCAAGTAAGTGAGAAGCTGCACCAGATGCAGCTTCACCTGCATCATTCCAACCTGAGAATGCGATAACCATCACGGGTGAGCGCAGAACTGGAATTTTCAGAATCTCCATATCGATACCTTAGGGTAACCTGCGCTATGTGACGAGAGATAAGAGCCATAGCAATCCTGGCCTTCTTCGTCAGGCGCTAGCCCAGAGAACCGTTATCGCCGATGGTGCTATGGGAACCATGCTGCAAGCGGCCGACCCCACACTTGAAGATTTTCAAAATCATGAGGGCTGTAACGAGATTCTCAATGTCACCCGACCTGATCTCGTTCGTTCAGTGCATGATGCCTACCTCGAAGTAGGCGTTGATGCGATTGAGACAAATACCTTTGGTGCGAACTGGGCGAACCTCGCTGAATACGGTATCGAAGATCGCATTTACGAGTTGGCTTTTGCGGGTGGAAAAATCGCGCGCGAAGCAGCCGATGCCTTTGGTACGGTTGATAAACCACGATTTGTGCTCGGCTCTTTAGGTCCCGGAACAAAACTTCCCAGCCTCGGTCATACCTCGTATCAAAAATTGAAAGACGCTTATTACACCGCCTCAAAAGGTTTAGTTGATTCAGGGAGCGATGCCCTCCTGATTGAAACGACGCAAGATTTATTGCAGGCCAAAGCTGCCGTCAACGGTGCGCGTCAGGCAGTTGCCGAATCAGGTCGAGATGTAGTTGTCATCGCTCAGGTCACGGTTGAGACGACAGGAACGATGTTGTTAGGTTCAGAAATTGGCGCCGCCCTCAATGCACTCGAACCGCTCAATATCGATTTGATAGGACTTAATTGTGCAACCGGACCTGCCGAGATGTCCGAACATTTGCGATATCTATCCAAGAACTCTCATACCGCGATTTCTGTGATGCCCAATGCGGGTCTTCCAATCCTTGGACCTAAAGGCGCCGAATATCCGCTTGGTCCTGAAGAATTAGCAACTGCGCTTGAAACATTCGTTCATGATTACGGCATCACCTTAATCGGCGGTTGCTGCGGTACTACTCCGGCCCACCTTGCAGCTGTCGTCAATCGAATTGCGGGACGCGGTGTGAAGAAGCGCGCCATTGAGATTGAGCCAGGTGCTTCATCTCTATATCAATATGTGCCCTTTAGGCAAGATAAGACTTATCTAGCAATCGGTGAGCGCACGAATGCCAACGGGTCTCGCGCCTTTAGAGATGCTCTCGTCGCAGAAGATTGGTCAACCTGTGTAGAGATTGCGCGAGATCAAATCCGAGATGGTGCACACATGCTCGATCTCTCTGTCGATTACGTTGGTCGTGATGGTGTCAGAGATATGACCGAGATTGCATCGCGTTTTGCAACATCATCTACCTTGCCAATTGTTCTTGATTCGACTGAGCCAGCTGTTCTCAAGGCAGGACTGGAGTCACTTGGTGGACGATGCATTATTAATTCGGTCAATTATGAAGATGGTGATGGACCCACATCCCGGTTTGCACGCATCATGCCGCTCGTGCAGGAGCATGGCGCATCAGTAGTGGCGCTCACCATCGACGAAGAAGGACAAGCGCGAACTGCTGAATGGAAGCTACGTGTAGCGCGTCGACTGATTAAGGATTTGACCGAGAACTGGGGAATATCTGTTGGCGATATTTTGATCGACACCCTTACTTTCCCGATTGCAACGGGACAAGAAGAAACTCGTCGTGATGGACTCGAGACAATCACCGCAATCAAGGCGCTGAAGGAAGAGTTCCCTGAAGTGCAGACCACTCTAGGAGTCAGCAATGTTTCTTTCGGGCTCAATCCTGCGGCGCGTGTAGTGCTCAACTCTGTGTTCTTGCACGAATGTGTGGAAGCGGGGCTTGATTCAGCGATTGTTCATCCCTCAAAAATTACTCCCATGGCACGTATCGATGCTCGTCAGAAAGAGGTTGCCCTTGATCTGATTTACGACCGTCGAATATTTGATGGCGAAAATTGCACTTACGATCCACTCAGTGAGTTCCTCCAACTCTTTGAAGGCGTTGAACTTGCTGCCTCGAGAAATATCCGCGCTTCAGAACTCGCTGCCCTTCCCCTCAAAGAGCGGCTAGAGCGACGAATTATCGATGGTGAGAAGGTTGGGCTCACAGATGACCTAGATTCCGCCATGGCTGAGGGGATCAAGCCGCTTGCAATTATTAATGATCATTTGCTCGAGGGCATGAAGGTTGTTGGAGAGCTCTTTGGTAAGGGCGAGATGCAGTTGCCATTCGTCCTACAGAGCGCTGAGGTAATGAAATCAGCGGTTGCCTATCTTGAACCTCATATGGAGAAAACCAGCGATGCTGGGCGCGGCAGAATGTTGCTTGCAACCGTAAAGGGCGATGTCCACGATATTGGAAAGAACTTGGTTGACATCATTCTCTCAAATAATGGTTATCAAGTTGTCAATATCGGAATCAAGCAGACCATTAATCAGATTATTGATGCTGCGCAAGAGAATGAAGTAGATGCTATTGGAATGTCTGGGCTACTTGTGAAATCTACAGTCATCATGAAAGAGAACTTGGAAGAGTTAACTTCTCGAGGACTTGATCAGAAGTGGCCGATTGTTCTTGGGGGAGCAGCACTGACGCGTGCTTTCGTAGAACAAGATCTAGCCAGTGTCTTCCCAGGGGAAGTTCGCTACGCGCGTGATGCCTTTGAAGGTCTACGTCTTATGGATGCAATCATGGCGGTGAAAAGAGGCGACGAGGGTGCTGCACTTCCGGCGTTACGTGAAAGAAGAGTAAAGGCGGTAACACGTCCTGATGAACCAACAGAGATAGATACCGTTCGCAGCGATGTAGCGGTGGATGTAGATATTCCAAAGGCTCCATTCTTCGGCTCACGTATTGTGAAAGGTATTCCGCTCGCTGACTATGTCGGCATGCTCGATGAACGTGCACTATTTATGGGTCAATGGGGGCTTAAGGGCGCACGCGGTGAGTACGAAGCGATGGCTGAGACTGAAGGTCGTCCTCGCCTTCGCGCACTTCTCAATGAAGTGCAATCTAAGGGTTGGCTGGAAGCAGCTGTCGTTTATGGATATTTCCCATGCGTCTCCGACGGAAATGATCTAGTCATTCTGCATCACGAAGGTCCCGAGAAAGGAAAGGAGCGTGTGCGCTTCTCATTCCCACGACAGAGACGAGATCGCAGACTCTGTCTCTCAGATTTCTTCGCCTCTCGTGAATCCGGAAAAGTAGATGTTGTTGCCTTCCATGTTGTCACTATGGGAAATACAGTCAGTAAAGCAGCGAACGAACTCTTTGCAGCCAACGCCTATCGCGAGTATCTCGAACTTCACGGCTTATCAGTACAGCTCACAGAAGCTTTGGCAGAACATTGGCACGCTCGCATTCGCGAAGAGATGGCTGTTCGTGGCGATGATGCGCCAGATATTCAGGGCATTCTCGATCAAGGTTACAGAGGATCTCGTTACTCATTTGGATATCCGGCCTGCCCCGATATTGAACAGCAGACTCAGTTATGCGAACTGCTCGAGCCAGGCCGTATCGGCGTAGAGCTATCTGAAGAGTTCCAACTTCACCCAGAGCAATCTACCTCTGCGATTATTGTCCATCATCCAGAAGCGAAGTACTTCAACGCTAATTAGTCGTTAAGGCTTTACATGCGCAGGGCAGATTGTCTTAAAGAAGCACCAGTCACAGAGACGTGACTTTTTCGTTGGAAAGTGGTTTGTCTCAATCGCAGTGAGAATTTCAGCACCGATATTTTTTAGAATCTTCTCGGTAGAAAGCAGTTGAGCTTCAGTGGGTGAACTCTTCACTAGCTGTGAATCTCCGAGATAGATCAGCTGCAGCAGCGAGGGGAGAACTCCTTCGTTCTGCCAGTAGAGGAGGGCATAGACGCGCAGTTGAAAGAGCGCCTTCTCTTCCCAGCCAGGCTTGGGAGATTTACCTGTCTTGTAATCAACGATGCGAACTTGTCCGGTTGGTGCAACATCGATGCGGTCGACATACCCATGTAGATACATCCCATCACTCAAATTTCGCTCTAAATGCAATTCGCGATAGGTGGATTCAAAAGTATGCGGCTGTTCTAACATAAAGTAATTTTGCAAGAGTGAGGTTGCGCGATCCATCCACTCTTTCTCATCTAGAACCAAGGTGGAGAGTTCTGGTTTTTCCGCCAGCGCTTCTTGCCAGCGAATAGGCAATGCCGCGCGGGCCGAATCTATAGTTCGCTCTGCTGCAGGGAGCTCAAAAAGGTCTTCCAAAACTGCATGCACGAGTTTCCCTCGTTCAGCATCGATACTAGGCGGTTCGGGTAGCTGATCAATCGCGCGATATTTATAGAGTTGCGGACAGTTGGTGAAATCGTTGATTCGACTGGGGGATAACCGCAACATCTCCATTGTGCGCACGATACAGCGCAGCCCTGAACAAAGGTGCCGCCTTTCACCTAAGATGCCACCTGTGTCTACTCCAGGTTTCTTCCAAATTGGCGATCGCGTTCAACTGACTGATCCAAAGGGGAAGTTATATAGCTTCACAATTACGCCCGGTAAGGAGTGGCACACTCATAAGGGGTGGATTAACCATGATGACTTGGTTGGCCTGCCCGAGGGTTCTGTCGTCTCAACTACTGCTGGGTTGAAGTTCACAGCCTTCATCCCACTTCTTGCTGATTACGTTCTCTCGATGCCTCGCGGAGCAACGATTGTTTATCCCAAGGATGCAGCGATGATTGTTGGAGTTGCTGATATCTATCCGGGATCTCGAGTTCTTGAAGCTGGGGTTGGAAGTGGCGCTCTTACTCTCTCCCTTCTTCGCGCCGTCGGAGCTGAAGGCAGTGTTCACTCTGTCGAAAGACGCGATGATTTTGCAGAAAATGCGACAGCAAATGTTGTGAATTACTTTGGAGAAAAGCCAGAGAATTGGCGTCTCGATGTTGGCTCGTTGCAAGATCAAGAGTTATCAACACAGTACGACCGAGTAATTCTCGACATGCTCGCCCCTTGGGAGTGCGTAGCAAAGGCTGCGGAAGTTCTTAGACCTGGTGGAGTTTTTCTCGCATATGTAGCAACTACGACTCAACTATCTGCAACAGCGGAAGCGCTTAAGGAAGATGGCCACTTCACAGAACCAGAGAGTTCCGAAACTATTGTTCGAGGCTGGCACCATGAAGGTTTAGCGGTGCGCCCCCAACAGAGAATGATTGGCCATACTGGATTTCTGATTCAAAGCAGGCGCATGGCGCCCGGAGTAGATGTATTGGCACGAAGACGTCGACCAGCAAAGGGCGCATACGGTGTCCCGGAAGAGTGAGAGACTCATCAATCTCACTATTGCGCTCTTAGCAACGAAGAGATTCATAACCAAATCAGAGTTGTTTGAGACCGTTGAGGGCTATGAAGGTAGCCCTGAATCCAAAGAGAGAATGTTCGAGCGAGATAAGGATGATCTGCGCTCACTTGGAATAGAGATTGAAGTCGGATCCTTTGACCCGCTCTTTAACGATGAAGCTGGATATCGCATCAAGCAAGAGAAGTACCAACTCGATCTTGGCGAAGTAACTGCTCTTGAGATCTCACTCTTATCTCTGGCGGCAACAGCCTGGCAAGGCGCCTCTCTCGATGATGCTGCGCAACGGGCGCTCGTAAAGTTGCATTCACTGGGGATTGCAGTTGACGACGCAAATTTGCTTGACTCCGTCCCCGCCTTCTCTGACGCGGGCTTAGACCTGCCAATCATTACGCGAGCTATCGCTGAACATCAAATACTTGAGTTCACATACCGGAACTTTGATTTGTCAGAGGATGAAAGACGCATTGTGCCCATTGGGCTATCGACTCGTTCTGGTCTCTGGTATTTCACTGGGGTCGATCAAAGTATCGAGGAGATTCGTACCTTTCGCTTTGATCGCGTGATTGGAAACTTTGTTATCAAACGAGGACCGAAGGACTTTGAAACTCCCGAGAACTTTGACTCCAAGAGAATCTTCGAAACGCTTAGTAACACACGCGCCGTTATAGATGTCCGTCGCGGCAAGGGTGCCTCCTTACGAGCGCTGGCATCATCGACGCAACCTTTAGGGGAATGGGATCAGATTCAAGTACCGATCCTGGATATGAAGAGCCTTGCCGCCTTGGTTCTCTGGCACGGAGATGATGTCTACGTTCAATCACCGCCTGAGCTACGCGAAATCATTATCGAAAGCCTCAAAGATTTGGCCCGGGCGCATGGTTAAGAAGGATGCAAGAAAGGCGACCAACCCTCTAGAGCACACTGCTCGACTGCTTGATCTTGTTCCCTACATCAATACGCACCAGGGAATCTCGCTTGTAGATCTGGCCGAAGTCTTTGAAGTCTCCCCGGACCAGATGGCAAGTGATTTAACGACGCTATGGATGTGCGGGCTTCCTGGCTACACACCGCTAGAACTCATGGATCTAGATTTTGAATCTGGTTATGTCACGATTAGAAATGCGCCCACACTGGCAAGGCCTCGTTCCATCACGCATGAAGAGGGCGTTGCGCTAGTTCTCGGACTAGATGTCCTGCGTTCGACAATAGCTACTGACAGAGCAGATCTTATCGAAGCAATTAGTTTACTCTCACATCGTATTGCCGAGCTAATTAATCTTCCTTTAGCGCTGTCAGCAACCAGTAATTTCAACCCACAAATAAAGACTCTGATCGCTGATGCAATAGCTAAGCGAGGTGGACTCAAGATCTCATATCACTCGCTTTACAAAGATGAGATTTCATCAAGAGTAATCCTCCCGCTGGAGATGATCGAGAGCCAGGGATATCTGTATTTACATGCTTACTGCTACGCGGTTCTTGATTTCAGACATTTCCGAGTAGATAGAATTCAGTCAGCTGAAAGTGCTGACGTTGAGCGACCATCGAGTGCGCCAGCGCAAACTCCAGAGAAGATTGATTTCGAATTGAGGGTAGTCAGACCCACAAGAGATGTTGCTGAACGTTTCGAGCAAGATGATTTAGCAACAGGAGATATCTTTCAAGGTTCATCCTTTTCACAACATTGGATTGTGCGATCTGTCCTGGCCGCCGGTGGGGCAGTAGAGCTGCTCTCACCTGCAGAAATCAGAAGTGAACTCGCAAACAGGGCGCAATCGATACTCAATCGTTATCAGGGGTAACTTCCCCGCCTACCCATTCAAAGGGTCCTGGTGTAATCTTGGTTCAAATCTGACGTTAAGGGGTTCACAAGATGAATTTAGGTCCAAGAGAAATCGTCATCCTGCTTGTTGTTGTGCTGGTTCTTTTCGGTGCTAAGCGCCTTCCTGATTCTGCCCGTTCTCTCGGCCGTTCCATGCGAATCTTTAAGAGTGAGATGAAAGAGATGAAGGCCGACGATTCCGTAATTGAAGAAGACGGCAAAAAAGAGAAGTAATCTGATGGCATCTTCACCACAAGGACAGATGCCGCTCATCGACCACTTACGAGAACTCAGAAAACGAGTTCTTAGTTCTGCAATCGCAATCGTCGTGGCTTTTGGTGGGGGATGGTATTTTTACAATTCAATCATCGTCACTTTAGCTAAACCTGTCTGTGACCTTCGCGCTGCTCAAGCAGCAGGTGCGGAAAGCTGTGGCGCGCTTTATATAAGCGGCGTCTTGGGGCCACTCGATCTACAAATCAAGGTAGCTCTCATGACAGCAGTTATCGTCTCTGCTCCATTTTGGCTGTATCAGCTCTGGGCTTTCATCGCTCCGGCGCTTCATAGGAAAGAGAAGCGAAATAGCGTTCTCTTTGTAACAGCTGCGACGCCTTTCTTCATTATGGGTGCAACGCTTGGTTACTTGATCCTCCCGGTTGCTATTACTGCACTCTTTGGATTTACTCCTGACGCGGTCAGTAACTTAGTTCGTTTTGATGATTATCTGAATTTTGTTCTGCGGCTTATTTTACTCGTTGGTCTCGCCTTTGAGCTTCCAATTTTTCTTCTCACCTTCAACCTCATCGGTTTTCTACGAGGCAGCACAATCTTAAAACCTTGGCGCGCTTGGATATTCTCTATCTGCCTTGTCGTAGCTGCCTTTTCACCAACGGCGGATCCGCTCAGCATGGTTCTGCTCTCTGCGCCACTCATTCTGTTTTACTTCATGGCAGGTGGAATAGCACTTCTGGTAGACAGGAAACGCGATAAGAAAGCCGAAGCGATAGAAACTCGCAGCACGCAGATTGAAGCACCGACCTCAATCAATGAATAGCCGATAGGGTCGTCCCATGTGGGCGATCGCAATCAATCCTCAGTCTGGTCGCGGTAAGGGTTCGCTCGTGGGCCAAGAAGTTGTTGAGTACTTTTCAAAGCGCCAGATTCAATATCGTACTTTCTCAGGTGCTACCGCTGATGAACTTAAGCGAGATCTCGAGAGCTTCCTGAACACCAATGAGTGCCAGGGGGTTATTAGCGTTGGGGGAGACGGATTGGCTCATCTAGTACTCCAATTGGTAGTCCCTAGAAAAATTCCCTTTGCTCCAATGCCAGCGGGGACCGGCAATGACATCGTCAGAACGCTGGGATGGTCTCTCGATGACATCACCTCTTATCTAGATCGGGTCACGCAAGAGAATCCGCAACCTATTGATCTAGGAAATGTTGATTCAGAATGGTTCGCTGCCATCTTAAGCACAGGCTTTGATTCAGTCGTTAATGAGCGAGCAAACTCGCTCTCTTGGCCAAAGGGTCCACAACGTTACAACGTGGCTATCGCAATGGAGTTACCGAGATTTCAGCCGCTACGTTATGAAATCGAACTAGATACAGAGAAGATTTTGACAGAGGCGATGTTGATCGCCATAGGTAATGGTCGCTCATATGGCGGCGGCATGTATGTATGCCCACAAGCTCAACTCAACGATGGTCTCTTCGATGTCATGATCCTCGAGCCTGTCAGCAAGGTCGAGTTCCTGAAAGTCTTCCCCAAGGTCTACTCAGGTTCGCATATTTCTCATCCCAAGGTGAAGATGATGCGCAGCTCTAAGGTGAAACTCACGGCGAAGGCGATCGCTTACGCAGATGGGGAGAGAATTGGGCCTGCGCCAATCTCGGCAGAGTGCATTCGAGGGGCTGGGTTAACGTGGAGTCTGTAGCTACCCCTGCCGAGAGATTCGCGGCGGCAAAGAAAAGAGGAACTCATCCTCTTACAACTGAATTTATCAGCCAATTTGAATTTGGATTTGATGAGTTTCAAATCCAAGCCTGCCAAGCTGTCGAAGATGGCAAGGCTGTTCTTGTAGCAGCACCTACTGGCGCAGGAAAGACAGTCGTAGGCGAGTTTGCTGCATTCTCTTCTCTCTCACGTGGGAAGAAATGCTTCTATACAACTCCCATAAAGGCGCTATCAAATCAGAAGTACTTTGAATTTGTAGAACGCTTTGGTGAAGATCGAGTTGGGCTACTAACCGGAGATACCAACATCAACTCCGATGCCGATGTGCTGGTAATGACGACAGAGGTGCTTCGCAACATGCTCTATGCCAATTCGTCTACCCTCACTAATCTCGGCTCGGTAGTGATGGATGAGGTTCACTATCTGGCAGATAAGTTCCGTGGAGCTGTTTGGGAAGAAGTTCTCATCCATCTTATGGAGAGCGTTCAAGTTATTTCACTCTCTGCTACCGTATCTAACGCTGAAGAGTTCGGTGAATGGCTCGGTGAGGTGCGGGGGAGTACCGAAGTTATAGTCTCTGAAATACGTCCTATTCCGCTCTATCAACACGTTCTCATCGGCAATCGCTTGATTGATCTCTTTGTTGAACCCGGTCGAGTTAACCCTGAGATTCTTGGTCTCGAACGCGAAGCTCTGCGCCGAGTAAAGACGCCTCGTGGTCGTCGCGATAGGTATGGTGACACCGAAAATCGCCTGACGCGCGCAGATATCATCGATAAGTTGCAACGCGAAAATCTGCTACCGGCAATCACTTTTATCTTCTCAAGAGCTGGTTGTGATGCGGCTGTTAAGCAATGTTTGCAAGCGGGAATTAAGTTAACGAGCGCCGAAGAACGCTTGGAAATAATTACTACAGCGCAGAGATACACCCAGAACTTAGCGGAGGAGGATCTAGAGGTTCTCGGATATCGCGATTGGTTACTGGCTTTAGAACGCGGAATCGCTGCACACCATGCCGGCCTTCTTCCTAGTTTTAAGGGAGCAGTCGAAGATCTCTTTAAGCGCGGTTTAGTGAAGGCGGTCTTCGCAACCGAGACGCTTGCGCTGGGAATCAATATGCCAGCTAGAACCGTTGTCCTAGAAAAGTTAACTAAGTGGAATGGTGAAGCACACGTCTCAATTACTCCAGGTGAATACACCCAATTAACTGGTCGCGCTGGTCGTCGTGGTATCGACATTGAAGGTAATGCTGTCGTGCAATGGTCTCCAACGGTTGATTCAGCAACTGCTGCAGGGCTTGCATCCACTCGCACCTATCCCTTGCGTTCTTCATTTACCCCCAGCTACAACATGTCGATCAATCTCATCGCCCGTTTTGGCCGTGAACGCGCTCGAGGTTCTTTGGAATCATCTTTTGCTCAGTTCCAGGCAGACCGAGCGGTAGTGGGGTTGGTTCGACAGATCAGAAAGAATGAATCACTTGCCGCTGAACTTACTGATTCTGCGCAATGTCACCTCGGTGATTTCAACGAGTACTCACGTATTCGAATTGAAATTAAAGAGTTAGAGAAGTTACTAAGCAAGCGAGATGGCCGACGCACCTTTGATCAGCGCCAGAGATTGCATTTGGAGAATGAGCTCGATGGAATGCGACGGGGGCTTCGTCAGCATGCCTGCCACCCTTGTAGCGATCGCGAAACTCACGCCCGCATCGCAGAACGTGCAGATCGCCTGAATCGTGAATCTGACGGTTTACGAGCGCGAGTGGAGAATCGCACCCACGTGATTGCTAAGACATTCGATCGCATTTGCAATGTTCTGATGCATCTTGGCTATATCGAAGGAGAGAAACCGCTCGAACAAGGAAAGATTCTTGCGAAGATATATGCGGAATCAGACCTTCTTCTCACAGAATCAATTCGTAGGGGAGTGCTCAGAGATCTCAACGCTCCAGAGCTTCTTTCTGTCGCCTCGGCGATGATCTATGAAAGTCGCAGCGCTGAAAACTATGCACCCAAGATGCCTAATCAGAATGTTGCTAATTCACTTGCTGCGGTGGCAAAGATTTGGGTTGAACTCGAAGATATAGAGAATGAGTTTGATGTAAAGACTCAGAGAGAACCAGACTTTGGATTCTGCTATCCCGCATATCGCTGGGCTAATGGGCACTCGCTCAGTAGCGTTTTGAAAGGTACGGACATGACCGTGGGTGATTTCGTGCGAAGCATTCGTCAACTCATTGATTTATTGACTCAAATTGGCGGTGCATCTGAGGAGTTGAGGTCAGTTTGTCGAGAAGGAATAAGGCGATTAGATCGCGGAGTTATTTCAGATATGTTGGCGGATGTATGACACTGATGCTATTGGATAGCGCCTCACTCTGGTATCGCGCCTACTACGGAATGCCTGACACTCTTCTCTCTCCATCCGGTATGCCAATAAATGCAATTCGCGGTTATCTCGATATGACTGCGCGTCTAATTGGCATGTATTCACCCAATCGAATCGTCGCTTGCATCGAGGGTGATTGGCGCCCTTCTTGGAGAGTAGACCTATTTCCAGATTACAAAGCTAACCGTTTGGAGGAAGAAGGCGATGAGGAAGAAGAGCCAGAAACACTTACGCCACAGATTCCAGTTCTACTAGACCTCCTTGATGAATTCGGCATCCCAATGGTCGGGGTAGATGATTATGAGGCAGATGATGTGATGGCAACTTTTGCAGCGCAAGAGAAGGGACCAATCCGCATTGTCACGGGGGATAGGGATCTCTTTCAACTAGTAGATGACCGACGTGATGTAAAAGTTGTTTATCTTGCGCGAGGTGTTTCGCAACATGATTTGGTGGATACCAAATGGGTTGCTGATAAGTATTCAATTCCCGGTGATCGCTACGCACTTTTTGCGATGTTCCGTGGTGATCCATCAGATGGGCTACCGGGAGTTAAGGGAATTGGCGAGAAGGGGGCTGCGATTATCGCTAACCATTTCGCCACCGTTGATGAGGCCCTGGAAGGCGCTCGGTCCGGTCATACAGGCCTGACAGCAAATCTTGCCAAGAAGATTGTTGAGGGTGCGGATTATCTCAAAATTGCTCCAACACTCGTTCACTGTGCAAAGGATGTAGCCCTTCCTCAATTAGATATTGCTATGCCTAAAGCTCCAAAGGATCTCTCAAAAATCTACGCTATGAAAGAGGAGTACGGTCTGGGAGCGAGCGTAGATAGATTAATATCAGCTTTGAATTGGTAGTGAAAGGAGTGCGATGAAACCAGTAATTTTGATCCCGACGTACAACGAATCAACTTCTATCGTCGAACTTCTACGCTCTCTTGAAGACCTTCACCAAAAACGAGATTTTGATGTTGTCATACTTGACGATAATTCACCGGATAAGACTGCAGATATCGTGCAATCGCTCAAACTTCCATGGGTAGAAATTCTTCGCCGTCCCGGAAAAGCTGGTTTAGGTGCGGCCTATCGAGCAGGATTCGCTCATGTTCTACCCCTTGGAAAATATTCAAAGATTGTGACGATGGATGCTGATGGTTCGCATCGCGTTGCAGATCTGCCTGCCATGTTAGATGCCACAGACGATAAACTCTCCATCACCTTAGGAACGAGATGGATGCCTGGTGGATCGGTCGTTAATTGGCCTAAGAGTCGACAATTGTTATCTAAATCTGGAACGAAATATGCTCGTATCGCACTTGGTATTCCACTTAACGATCTCACCGGAGGCTTTCGCGTGTACAGCGCTGACTTATTAAATAAGTTGAAGTTAACCGAAATGACTGCAACTGGATATTGTTTTCAGATTGAGATGGCGATGGCGGCAACGCTCGCTGGTGCAAAACTCGTAGAAGTTCCCATTACCTTTGTAGAACGCATCAACGGAGTCTCCAAGATGAGTAGAGCGATCGTCATTGAAGCTCTCTGGCAGACCACGCTCTGGGGGCTATCTCGACGCTTACGGCCTAACGCCGATAAGTTACATTATGTAAAGTAAAAGGAATCAGGCGAAGGCTTCGATGGGTGGGCAGGAACAGACAAGGTTCCTATCCCCGTATGCCCCGTCTATACGGCCGCTGGTGGGCCAATACTTGCCCTTCATGCCAATAAGTTCACCTGGAATCAAACCTGTCAGAGTTGCAGGGAATGCACCACGTTCACGTGAATAACTGCGGTTCCATTCAGAGGCCGCAATGGCTCCGATTGTGTGAGGTGCGTTGCGAAGAGCTGATTCTTCGACCGCTACTTTGCCGTCCATGATCTCTTGGATTTCATAGCGAATGGCAATCATCGCATCGATAAATCGGTTCATCTCAATAATGTCTTCGGACTCCGTAGGTTCAATCATGAGCGTTCCAGCAACAGGGAAGGACATCGTTGGCGCATGGAAACCAAAGTCCATCAAACGTTTAGCAATATCATCGACTGTGACTCCTGAAACTTTGGTAATTTCTCGCACATCAAGAATGCATTCGTGTGCAATCAGACCTTTATCGCCTGTGTAGAGAATTGGGTAAGAGTCACGCAGCCTTACCGCCATGTAATTTGCATTAAGAATTGCTACCTCAGTTGCATGAGTAAGTCCTGCTCCCCCCATCAAACGAATATATGCCCATGAGATTGGCAAGATGCTCGCTGAACCAAAGGGAGCTGCAGAGATTGGTCCGGGACCCGTTGCAGGTCCTGCGCTGGCATCGAGTGGATGGTTAGGTAAGAAGGGAGCCAGATGTGCCTTCGCAATAACTGGTCCAACACCTGGTCCCCCACCTCCATGTGGAATACAGAAAGTTTTATGGAGATTAAGGTGCGAAACATCTGCACCGAATTTCCCTGGTTGTGATGTGCCAACGAGAGCGTTGAGATTGGCGCCATCTACATAAACCTGCCCACCTGCTTCATGAACCATCACGCAAATCTCAGAGATGGCAGATTCGAATACGCCGTGAGTTGAAGGATAGGTAACCATCAGCGCCGCAAGCGCTGATCCATGTTCTGCGATTTTGGCTTTGAGATCGGCAACGCTGACATTGCCATGCTCATCGCATTCAATGACAACAACCTTCATGCCTGCCATTACCGCGCTTGCCGCATTCGTTCCGTGAGCACTTGAAGGAATGAGGCAGATATTTCGGTTCTGGTCACCGCGTGAATCGTGATAATTGCGGATTGCTAACAACCCAGCGAACTCTCCTTGGCTACCCGCATTTGGCTGCAATGAGACTGCATCGTAGCCAGTGATTTCTACGAGCCACTTAGAGAGTTGATCGATCAGGGTACGAGTTCCCTTGCTCTGATCTGCTGGAGCAAATGGGTGAAGCGAGGCAAATTCTGGCCAGGTCACCGCTTCCATTTCGGTTGTCGCATTGAGTTTCATTGTGCATGAACCGAGCGGGATCATGGTGCGGTCTAACGCTAAATCGCGGTCAGCCAAGGTGCGCAGATAACGAAGCATCGAAGTCTCTGAGAAGTAAGTGTTAAAGACTGGGTGCTGTAGAAAGGTTGATGTGCGAGCTAACTTAGTTGCGATACCACTCCCCTGTGCCGGCTTTACCTGAACACCGAAGAGAGCTGAGATCGTTGCAAAGAGTGAATCGGTCACAGTCTCATCAAAGGAGATTCTTACGTGGCGTGAATCAACAATACCTAGATTGATTCGTAGGCTACGTGCTGCTTGGTGAATTGCATCAGCATCTGCAACCTTGACCGTCAAAGTATCGAAGTAACTCTTATTTTCAGTCTCAACAACTGCGGCAAATTGAGCTGCGTAATTGTGAACTCGTTCTGCAATCTTCTTCAGCCCCTTCGGACCATGCCACATCGCATAGAAAGCGCTCATATTGGCGAGCAGTACTTGAGCGGTACAAATATTTGAGGTCGCCTTATCGCGGCGAATATGTTGCTCGCGAGTCTGTAACGCCAAGCGAAATGCTGGGTTGCCATGTGCATCCACACTCTGTCCAACTAATCGACCCGGAAGAGATCTTTCAAGACCTGCACGCACTGCCATAAATCCGGCATGCGGTCCGCCGAAGCCCATCGGAACCCCAAAACGTTGTGCGCTGCCAACTGCAATATCAGCACCCCATTCTCCGGGAGGAGTGATCAAAGTCAGTGCCAATAAATCTGTCGCTGCAATGACAAGCGCGCCAATTGCATGTGCGCTCTCAGAAAGTGATGAGTAATCAGTTATTGCACCAGTGGTATCTGGATACTGAACGAGAACACCGAAGTACTCGGTACCGCTCGGAATATTGAGTGCATCGCATTCGAGAATTTCAATCCCAAGCGGCTTTGCACGTGTGGCAACAACTGCCTTTGTCTGCGCATGCACATGTGAATCGATGACAAAGACAGCAGAATCTGCCGCTTTAGAGCTGCGTCGCG
>JACCDU011133601.1_pt1 | contig 84308 bp, 102 predicted proteins | sample 7446081 | NCBI WGS metagenome assembly JACCDU01 (sample SAMN15323447, study PRJNA562643) | freshwater metagenome | isolation source: river surface water | place: USA:Blue River Watershed | collected 2017-08-17
CTGTGCCAGTTCTTCAAGTGTCCTTCATTCCAATCAGTTTAGCAAAATCAGGAGTGATAGTAAGGTTTTGTTCTTTTACAAGATTACGAACTTCTTTACGAAGATGAAGATACTTGTCTCGGTATTCTGTGAGATACTTTTGTGCTTTGTTCTTTTCATCAAAGTCACACTGGTGTTCGTAGGTTCTATCATATCTCATTTTTTAAGTCATCCAAACAAGCAATAAGTTTTACGATGTGATAGTTTTCTTTGAAATGCTCTGTGTTATTCAATTCCTCATAGGCATCTTCTATTGTAAGGTAAATGACTTGATTGGTTTTGTGTAAATCAGCATAGACCTTACCATCCTGCCTCTTCAACATAATCACATAGAATTCAGTCATTTCAGTTCCTCTTCTACTTTCTCAATCTCAAAGATTTCATTTAGAAACTCCAGACCATACTTACCCACAACCCAAGCATCTTTATCCTCAAAGAACCTATCACCAATAGTTCTCATATCATAACCCTCTTTGTCTTTATCAAAGAAAGCAATCACATAACAGATTTCTTTTCCTGGAATGTCTTCATACCACTTAACGAGTTCATACTTGTTGTTGTATTTACTGAAACGAAACTCTATGTTACGAAATCTCATTTTTCTCCTCAAAATCAAACCATTCATACAAAGAATTCATCGCACCCTCAACCACACAATCAACCACAGCATCTTCGTGTGGGTTTTCTACGTGTTTGTGAGCACGATTATATCCATAACGGACACCTTCTTCAAGTGCCATTTCTAATACTTTACGAAAGTTAGGTTTCATTCTTCATCCTCTTCATAGGGAAACATAGCATCATACTCTTCATCAGTGAGCGTGAGATACTGAACATTAGCATTTTTGTGCTCTTCAGCATACACTAACTGATAGTGAGCAAAACTACTTTCAGAAGTGCTGGCATACTCTATGAGTCCATCAACAATACAAAGGTAGTTCATTCAAGCACCTCCCAGTGTGTATCAGATTTGTCACCGAAACGATTGGTTCCAGTTCTTGTGCTTACCCAGAAAAAGTATTTACGATTTTCTGATGCCAAGAACAACTCACCACCAGTATCCTGCTCTACAATACAAACAGGATTGTTGTCCATAGTATTAGCAAGACGGTTCTTCGCTTTGCTGGTCTTTGGTTTTACTGTTACTTTTCTCATTTTGGATCTCCAGTTTCAGTTTGCGAATACTAGTAATGAAGTAAGCAAAGTCACGGGTTTCGGTGATAGGTTTGGTTTCTCCACACACATCACACTTAGACTCATACACAGAGGAGCAACCTACAGAATAAACTCCATACTTTTTTCCACAATCAAAACAAGTGTTGTAAGCAGTCTCAAGTTTCTTGAGAAGAGCTTTCTTTTCTTTGAGAGTCATCGCAGAGTCCTACTCCGTATTTGTTTTTGAGGTTGTCTGTGAGGTAATCATACAGCAGGTCGGCAAACCCGTAGTGGGGTCTTGTGCCAGTTTCAATACTGGTTGAGGTAGCAACAGTCCACATTATATCCAGATTAAATTTGTCAGGTAGTGGTTTCATTAGAATTTTTCATAATAATAAGTTTTCCAGCAAGTAAACCATAAAATAATTCACACATCTTATCTTCACAAGATTTCATTTTTTCCTTGGAAAGAGTAATAAGTGCAGTAATTTCTTCTTCACTCAAATTCCAATCAGTGATATTATGTTCAGTTACCTTCATCTTCAGAATACCAAGTACGACCAATTAAATCAAAATCAAATCCAAATCTAAATGCCCAGAAAAGAGCCCCTACTAATCTACCATTTCCAAAATGAATTTGTAGGTATGGAAGACCCATAAAATCTGACCAATTTATTGTTAGTTGTAGAAAAGAATATCTTTTTCCTTTGAGGACATAAAAATAGAAATCATGTCCAAAATCATTTTTATACTTAAAATCAAATAGTTTCATAGAACCTCACATCTCACCAAGAGTATGAATCACAGGTTTTTCGTGGGCAAGGATACGGTAAAGATCTTCATTTTGTGCCGCAGATACAGGAATAAACTCTGTCTTATCATCAAAATCATCATCACGAATTGCTTGATTGATTACAATCGATCCTTCTTCTCCCGACCAAGATCTATGATAGGTTTTCTTTGGAATAACAAGAGCACCAGAAGAACGATTAAGATGAACAATATGATAAGGATATCTCCATTCAGGATTCACTAGTTCAAATGTGCGAATACCAGATAAAACACGGTTGTGATCTATCTGATGATAGTGAATATAAAACTGCTTTGCTCCCACAATATCATCGGGTGGAGAGATCGCAGGTCCTTCGTGAACTACAAGATCAGATGCGTTAGAACCTTCTACTGAAATATCATAGAAGATAACTGACTGAGTTTCACGGAATACTCTATGTTTCTTAAACGTTACTTCGCTCATTAGTCGTAAAGATTTTGCTCTTGTTGCACTCTATCTAGGTAATGATAAATTGTAGATCTTTCGTATTTAAACTCTTCAAAACGATTGGGTTTATATTTTTCCATTTTAGTCAGCATATTTAACCAATCGTAATGGGTGTTAATTACCCACCCATAATGTTCTTCATTCATTTTATTACTCCATTACAATATTACCAGCCAAAGAAATTCTCTCATCAGGAAATTTTTGTTTAGGGACAAAATGCTTCAAGTGAGAAGGAAATAGAATTAGTTTACCTTCTTCTGGTTTTATTTTCAGTTCACTAGCAACAAAACATAGTGGTGAAGAATCTTCAGAACACTTTGTGTAGTAAACAAAGGAATAATATGCAGGAGTATGGTCATGAGGTCTTGCGTAATGATTTTTCCTCATCACAATTCCCCAAAAACAAGCAAAAGAAAAGGAACAAGTAAGATGGTGTGGATTTAAACTATTCAGATTTTTTAAGATCCAACCTTTTAAATCTTCTATTTCTAGAGAAGTTATATTCCAATCTGTCATTTCTGCTTGAACATTGGTTGAATAATTCTGCTTATCACCAATGCTTAAAACATAATCAGATATTTTGGAATTTACTTTATGTGCGTAAGGATATTTTGCGATTAAAACTTTGACGTCATCAGCCTTGACGGTTAGTTCATCAATGATCATTTAAAAATTTAAATTAATATGGCAGAGATTTAATACCATCTAAAACTTCTTGGAATCTTTCCGCACGACTTTTGTGGTGATTTACATTATCTTCAAGAATACCCACAATATCATCCAGAATAACGTCCAAAGACGCATTAGTATCAAAATATTGTTGGATTGACTCAGCAAGATATCGCCGCCGACTCCATTCCATACTATAGGGTTTGTAGTCCATAATAATGGGTGTATATGGGTGTATTATAGGGTATCTATTCAGGATTGTCAAGTTCTGCTAGGTAATCTGTCCACCATTGTGGATCTCTTTGATATTTCCAGTTAGGGACTTCTTTACCATGCTCAAAATACCATTGCCAGATTGCCTCATCAATTACTTCAGCAATCTCAATCCTTCTCTGCCTCTTCATCAACGTCTCCATATGCATTTTCCACGTAGGGTCCGTGCTCTCGTTTGGAATCTTTTCGGACATAATTGACTTCTGATACGCTAGAGGACAACCAGACAGACACTTTCATTATAACATAGATGATTGCAAGTGGTAGAAAACATAGAGAAACTATTAGAGCGTGTTTCATTGATTTTTTCTATCATATTTGTGCCACTTACACCAACCATCAGGTGAGATCTTGCCCCTTACAGCAGTGCAAGCATTTGGCGGTCTCCACATATTGCAGTTGGAACACTTTTGATTACCTTTCGGTTCATTGATGTAACCTGCAGTTGATTTTACAGATTTTTCTTCTTCTGATAGAAAATCTCCAAATGATTTCATCAATCTCTCTGCCTCCAGTCTTCAGGTTTATCTCTCCCCTCCCCAAAGAAGTCTACAATATCATCAACACTATTGAATCCAGTTCTACCAAACCTTTCGTGCCCTAAACCACCAATATCAAGTTGATTTAAAAAATCATCCATATCTCCTTCTTGCATATCAGGATTTTCTGCTTTTCTTCTTGCCTGGCGAAGCATCGTTCCTGCCGTGCGATTCGCCTTTGCAAGTTTCTCTGCCCAAATCATATCTTCCAAAGATACTTCTTCATGAAGTGCAATTTTTGCACATATTGCCTCAAGACGAAGACGATATTGTGTAGAGAGCATATGTAGTCTCCATATAGGGTTATTTAGCATTAGATTTTAACTCATCTTGAAGTTCTTTTGCAAGTTTATATGCTCTTCTCCACATCAAATACTTTACAATTGGATTTCTAGGATTATTAAAAAACCACCATTTAATTTTTTCATATTGAAATCTAAGCAATCTACTTGCATAGTGAACCAATTTAGCAACACTCTCATCTGTTACAATAAAATATGCTGCTACAGCAAAAAGAAAAAACCAAACATAATAGATTTCCATTTAATCCCACCAGTGCTCTAAACATTTAATAGCATGATACAACTGCTCTGAATAATATGTATCGGGATTTTCTATTTCTTTGAGTTCTTCTATGTACTGAATTATACCTTTTGTAACTGAATTGATTTTAAAATACTCCTCAAATTGAAAGCAATCAAATTTTTCAATATATTTAAACATTGTATTCCAATTTTCTTCATAACCTTGGGTATATACTTCTTCTCTCTCTATGTTATTTGCATTTACAAATTCGATTGGAATATATTCTCTATTATCTAATGCTTTTTCCTCTTCCGATCTTTTTTCACTCAGAAGTTCTCTGCCAGTATCTGCATCCAACATTCTTATTCCATCTCTATATTTTTCATAGAGATCAAGATCAGTAACGATTTCTGTTTTTTTCCACTCATTACATTCATCCAGAAATCTCTGTTTCATATAAGGATAATCTTCAATATCCCAAATACGAAAAATAAGATTTAATTTATAACAACCTTCTTCGTGATATGATCTCCAGTTGCGATAAGAAAAATGAGTAATTTCAAAAGATTTATTCATTACATTCTCCTTAAAGATTTTAAATATTCTAGCACATTTTCTCTAACTGCCATTAATTCATTAAAACACTTTTGATTATGAGCGCACTGGCGTAACTCATGATCTGGTTTATGAACACTTTCAATAAAAAGATCTAATCCTCTGTTCCATCTTTCATTATCATTCATTTTTTTAAAACCTAACTCAGATACTATTTAAAGCCTTTTTTATTAGTATCTTTTTTCTTATTACTTTTTTTATCTTTAACGATAACAACATTGAGATAATTGGGTATTTGATAATGATCCCTCCAATAACCCATCAAATCTTGATAATATTCAAATGTAATTGTTTTACCGTTGAATAGTTGCAATTCATAATAATGATTATCGTATGGTTCTAAAGAAGTGTGGGTAAAGTTAGGAACCTCGTTTGACATTTTTCTTTGGTTTTTTAGTTGTTGATTTTGAAGATTTTATTTCTTTTTGAATATAAGTTTTGGCAGAAGCATAGTTATTTGCAGTATGAACTTGCTCGCCATTGTGAATGATCACAAATTTTTTACCCCAAGGAACTGCTGCCCACATACCATCCTTGGTTACATATCCGTTAGGGTCTCCTGGTTTTGCATTCAGGAGACCTTCGTTTTGAACGTTCATCCAAATACAGCGGTTACACCAACAACTTTAGCACTAGGGTTACGTGCCAGAGCAGTTCGCTTGGCATCTTCATAATCACGTGCTTCCACAATCTCATCAAAAACTTTACCAGCAACATAGAGTTGAACTTTGCAGCGCATTGGGATTCCTCCTTGTGTGTAAGTAGTTTAGCAGAAAAATCAGCGTTTGACAACGCTGATGGCGGGTTGCCCCTGGTTGAACACGGTATCCACTACCGCCTGCACCTTCTTAGCGGTGCTGATGCCCACAGCAGAGTAAACAGGGATGCAGACCAACCCAAATGCCTTGGTGTAGTCTCCAAGGGCACCAGGGGCGATCCTGCCGCTCCTGAGCGCCTCTGCATCATCCTTGTGCAGGCGGATCACTCGCCCGATGGTCTGAGAGATGCCAATGTAATCCATAGAACGCATAAACAGAACCGCTTCCAGACCAGAAACGTTGATGCCCTCGCTCAGGATGCTGTGGTGCAGAACCACAAACTTCTTGCTGTTGTCCTTACCCCAGGCAGAGAGAGTGTCGAAGAACACCTCACGGTTGACTTTCTGCCCATCAATCACAGCACCAGTCTTGGAAGTGATATACATCCAAGAGAAACCACGATCCTGCAGTTGCTTGCAGAAATCAGTCTGCGAAACCAGAGAAACAATCTGCTTAGTTGCCTTAGAGCAGATCAGAACCTTGCCAACCTCTTGTGCATCGATGGTCTGAATCAGATTCTCACAGTCAACATCGGCAACGATCTGACCCTTGCCCAGCATCTCAAACTGCTGCACCACAACCTTAGGAGGAACAATGAAACCACCGTCCACCAGTTCGGGAGCAGGAACATTGCAGATCACGTTTCCGTAAACTGCAGCGTCATTCATGCCAGGTTTGGAAATAGTGGCAGAATGCTTAGGAGTAGCAGTGAAGAAATAGCAGCGGTCAGCAGTAGCAGCGAAGTGCTCCGTAGCAGGGAAAAAGTTACGTTGAACGGAGTTGTGTGCTTCATCGAAGTAAATGGTATCAACGTGAAGATCTGCCTGTTGCAGGCGTTGCAGAGAATTGTAGGTGGTGAAGATCAGTTGGTGCTTGTAAGCACGGCGAGACCAGTTGTAGATCTCAGCGGGTTTGGTGGTGCTCTGGTGATGAGTCTCACCACTATGGACGTGCAGAACTGCAACGTTCGTGATAAACTCCAAAAATTCGCTGGACAACTGCTCTGCCAGGAGGATGCGCGGAGCACACACCACAATGGTTTTAGGAGCATCAGACTGAAACTCACGCAGAGCATCAAAGATGGCAATGTTGGTCTTACCCCCACCAGTGGGGATAATCACCTGACCCTTCCGATACTGGAACAGGGCATCCAGAGCACGTTGTTGGTGGGGGCGAAGTTGGAACATCATCAGGCGTTTCAATACAGATATTATACAGCAAAAAACAAGGGGACCGAAGCCCCCTTGTGCTACTAGAAGAACTGGTACAACCCCACGGGTTCCCCAAAGGAATAGTCGTATGTGAGAGCATCATGGCACACATAGTGTGGATGAGTTGTCGTTATTCCAATTCTTTCACACATTTCTTTATGATTATCCTCCATCAACTCAACAGCATAAACCATATTATCAATTACATACTTTCTATCATGATATTCTGATAACTTGTTGATAAGCGTTACAACAAAGTTGCCACTTCCTGCAGAATTATCTAAGAAAGTTGAAGAGGGATCTTTAAGAGTATCTTCGGAAATTTCGGAAACCATTGCTTCACACAATTCGATTGGAGTGAAAACTTCTTGTGTTTCTTTAATTCTCTCATCAGACCTCTCAATATTTGATCCAACTTCTTTATTATGCTTATTCTTTTTCATTTTTCTCCTCAAGACACTTGATGTAGGTTGAGATCAAATCATTTTTGCCAAAATGATACCTACCATTGCATTGATTTGCAACCTCTCTAAACTTAGGAGAGAATTCAACAAGATTCTGAATAACTTCAGGAGATCGAACTTTGAGAAAGTGATGCCCCTTAGCGTAGTGTGTAAAATTCTCAGTTTTTACCCTACCACTAGGTCCACACCCATACTCCCCAACAAAAACATCTGCTTCGAATCTCTTTTCATATGGAAGAAACTCAAAATCAGGATGCTTTTTATGCATATGAATTTTTTCTCGACGTTCATTGTTTACAACCCAATGCTGTTTAACAGCACTGATTCCGCCAGGAAAAGTAGAAGAATCCAAATCTTCATCAACAACACAATGAAGATTTGGACTAATTTTATTCAGAGAAGATGGTTTCCTAACAGAAGTTGGCAAAACAAATCGAATATCATCCGTAAGTTCAGATGTTTTATTTAAAAATTTAATTGCAAGATTACCACCAACACCATATGGTGGATTTCCGATTGCCAATGTAAAACGCATTTTTTCCTGGATGAGTGTGCCTAAATCTTCAACTATATTAATTTTAGCATTAATTTGTTGAATTGCATAGAAATGTGCCTGATCATTTTCCCAAACCCAGATATTTTCTGGATGAAAACCTTTTTGTATGGCACAAAGAGAGTGTAATCCAGATGGATCACCAACGATGAGAATGGTTTTACTCATTAAGATAGCAGTTGATTGACCAATTCTACAGGAATTGCTTTCTGATCCTGCCTGGTGCAGGACAGTTCTTCAAGTGTCATACACTCATCTTTCAGCATTGAATTTTTGATATCAATTGCTGCTTGACTGATACGATAACTCAAAGATTTTGCATTAATAATCTCAGAATTTACAAGATCTTCCAAGATATTTTCTTTATCTAGAGTATCATAAACATAGTGCTCCGAATTAGTTACACTCTGAATGTTGTTTGGAATAAACCCGTTACGAATTGAATGAAAGATAACTAGAGGAATTCTTTCCAGAATTGCTTTAACACTTTGAATCTTCTTTTGAAGATCAACGTCAACTTCTCTCTCTGGTTTATCAGAATCTACCAAAATCTTATTGGATTTTCCATTTGCATCATTGTCATTGACAACAACGCTTTTGATTCGGTCAGACAAATTAGAATTTAACTCAAGGTTCATATTGAAGTTCTTGAGTTTGATTGTATCTAGAGAAGAAGCAATTCCAGAGATCAAGCGAATGCTGTTTCCAACATCTGCAGAAAGAATCTCAAAAATATGATCTTCTTCTAGATCTTCCAATCCATTACACCATTCATAAAATGCAGCAAAATCTGTATATTTGTATTCGCATAGAGTTGGATCATTATCACAGGCAGCAAGAAATGCTTTCCTGAAAGATTCAAGACACCTTTGAGGGCAAAAATCAATCACATCCCAATCGTTATCCGAAGAGCCACCACGAAAAGCAAATTGAGTCCAGAAATTCAGAGAATCACCTTCAGAGCAATTGATTACAGTATCAATTTCTTTGATGGTAACACCAAGAACATTTGCCTTTACAGTCAAAATGATCGTACCTTCTGGATTATCAACAATGTGCTTCCTGATAGAATCAGCATCTTTTTTAGTATCCCCAGTCACAACCAGAGGTTTGAAGTTGCTGAAGGTTTCCAAATAAGGAACAGAAAGGTGACAAGCATCTACAGAAGGAAGACACATATAAATGTGCTTCGCATCTTTCAACAGGCGCTTATCAACCCTAAGATGGCGTTGAGAACCAAAGTTATCAGAATAAAATCCCCTCACTAGAGAAGGTTCGGAAAAATCATTCTTATCATCATTCAATGAAAAAAGATTCTTCATTGCATCTGCATCATCTCCATAGATTTTTTTGAACTCATCACTTTCGTATTTGGTAACGATCACTCGCATTGTTGGAGCATGACGCAAACCCAACTTTTTGTCACGTTGTTCTTCAAAATATGAGTAGATATATCGGTTGGAATCATTAAAATCCCAAACCATATCAAATGCAGTTCCAGTCACATAAAGAACAGGGCAAGTAATTTCTTTGCGGAGTTCCTTCCATTGCTTGGAATTATATCCAATGTGTGCTTCATCATACACAAGAAAATCAACTTTACAGGGAATATTTTTCCAGCGATTTTCTCCCTGAATAGTTGTCCAAAGAACAAGTTGCTTTTCAGTATTATACCAATAATTAATTTGATCGACAAAGTTTTTGTCTGCCAAATCAATAAACACAAGATTATCAAAATCTGAATATTCTTGTGAATCTTCCCTCCAAGATTGAATTGGAGAAGTATGACGAGAAACAACCAAAGATACTTTAACTCCTTTCCGCACAATTGCAGAAAGAGTCATTACAGATTTACCTGCACGACATTTTGCAAACAAGAGGAATTCTTTCCATTGTTCCCAACCTGAAAGAATCTTGTTCAAAAATTCTTCTTGAAAATGAAAAAGTTTAATATTTTTCTTTTCTTTTTGAATACCAGAAAAAAATTGCTTTTCAAGTTTGTCCTTTAAAATATAAAGATCCTGATTATTGTGACTAAACCACTCAGAAAATTTCTTGATAGTTGGTTGTTGTATTACCCAAGGATGAAGATCTCCATAATCTGTTAGATCATCAATTCCTTCCCACCAACCAATTTGAACAACCTTTTCTCCACGCGCCCTTACATAATTATGAAATTTTGCCCAATCACCATCCTTATGCCTCTTCTCAAAAGAACGTCTGGTTTGACCAATTGCAAAAACTTTAAGATCTTCAGAAGCAATAAAATAAAAATTCATTTCACGTGGATTGCAATGGCGTAATTATAGCAAAAAAGGGTTCCCGTAGGAACCCCTTATACCAGTTCTTAAAGTGTCACAGCTTCATCTTCAACCCTAACAAAGGTATTCTAGCGATAATTATAGGGTCTTGTCAAGTATTAGAATAGAAGTAGTGAAGTTACACCAACACCAGCAACAGTGAATACAATTCTATTTGGTGATGTTGCATAGGTAATTTGAACCCCATTACCAGCATCTGAATTAAATCCACCAGTTGCCGTCAGTACATTTGTGTTTGCGTTATATGCAAGGTTAGCATTATCAATCAATGGTTGTTGAGCACCAGTTGCGTTATTTGGTGCCAACATTGGATACGTTGTTGTATCTGTTGATGTAGTTGCACTGATGTTTACGTTAGTTGCAATACCAGCAGTCGCAGCATATCCAATATTTGTTAGATCTCTCCAAATAGATCCATTATGAATTTGGTGAGATTGAGTTGTACTATTGAATATGAATGCACCAGCGTTTAAACTCAAACTATTTCTTTGAGTTGATGTTACTGTTGGTGGTATTAAATATCTTCCAGTATCATCTATTCCTCTACCAGCAGATGAAAAATCTGCGTAAGACAATGGAGTTGTAGAACCAACCCCAACGCCTTGGAACAAACAGAATACGTTATTGGCATCTAAACCAGCTCCGAAAGAAAGTGCTGTGGTTCCAATACCAATTCCACCTTCGCTAATGAAAACAGAATTTACCAGTCCTGGTTGACCAACCTGAATTGGATACAATGGATTATTGTTTCTAATACCAATTTTGTCAGTAACTGTAATTGATCCTTCTACCTGAAGATCATTAACAGTTGAAATTCCAGTCAATACATAAAGATTCTTTCCAGAAATATCAATATTATTTGCTCCAGTAACCGATAATCCTCCAAGAACTGTTAAACCTTGTTTAACAGTTAGATTAGCATCGATAAAAGTATTACCAGTAATAGAAGTTACACCAACAACTTTTAATTTTTCTGGTGAATTACTTACTCCAATACCAAGATTTCCAGTATAGGAAAGAGTCATCAGTGGTGAAAGTGGATCTTTACCCCAGAACCAGTTAAATCCACCAGTTGCTACTCCAGTTGTTGATCCAAAGTGTAGATAACTATTGATATTTCCCCTATCATAGTTTATAATATCAAAAGAATTTGTATTACTATATGGGAAAATGATGCTACTATTAGCAAATCTAAGACCAGCAGTATTTGCAGTCTGATTTACACTTCTTCCTAATGTAAATAGGGATTCTGTAGTTCCAGTAAGTTGGATCGAAGAGATTCCTGTCTTCGTAATATGAATATCACTTTGTGGACTTAATGTATTAAATCCAATTCTTCCAGTAACATTTGCTCTTGTTGGTACAGTCAAAATACCTGCATTAATTACATTTGCAGTAAAACTATTAATACCAAGATTAGTTGTTGCTGGAAGTGTAAGTGCGGTTGAAGCAATACCAACTAAATTACCTAAAACATTACCAGTTAGATTTCCACTAAATCCTGAGAGAGCGGTAACTACACCAACAACTTCAAAGAAATCGGGAATTTTTGCTGGAGGAATAACTGGCAATCTATCAGAGCTAATAGTTCCAGTTGCAATATTAGTTGCTTCAATATTTGTTATAGTTGCACCATTTCCAGAGAATGAACCAGCAGTTATAATTCCAGTGGCAACAATACCACCTCTAGAATTAATTCCAACTCCATTCTGGAAGAATACCGTACTGTTGTTACCACCAATTTGAAGAACAAATCTTGGATCATTGGTTGCAATACCAACAAATCCTTGTGCATAAATGCTGGTAAATCCAAGACCTACATCAACATCTAACCATTGAGATGTTGGTAGGTTTAGAAGTCTTCCACCATCACCATAATACGTGATAATTCCAGAGGTTGAAGTTGCAGTTACGATTCCACCAGAAGTAACTGATAAAATTCCAATCGATGCTGATCTAACGGTTGCAAATCCTGTAGCAACAAGATCGTTTGTATAATATTGTGTTGCAGTAATAACACCAACTACCTTAACTGTTCCTCGAACGTCTAAAGCTTCAGTTGGAACAGTCGTGCCAATTCCAACCAGACCTAACGGGTTTACAATTAGATTGTCTTCATCGACCTGAACACCATTACGAAAATTAAAGGTCTTTCTGATATTTGCCATCGTATATGGGATTTTTAGTTATTTATCCTATTTTTGTATCTGAACTTCTGAATTCTTTTTAACATCAATCATTAAAAACTCCATAGGTTGATCAGATAAATTTCCACCATCGTGAATATAATCCATTACTGGAAATACTTGAGAGACTCCTTCTTCCCAATAAATTTTTTCACCCTGCCAAGTCATATAGCATTTTTCTTTGTCTGGAATTGTTAATGGTATTTGAATTCTTTTATAAGACTCTCTATAAACATTAGGATCTCGATGTGGTTTTAATATAGTTCCTTCAGTAAACATAGAATATGTTGCATATAAAATATCATCATTTTGAAATATCTGATAAACCTCATCAGTCATTAATTTTTTACGAATATTCACAGTTTTACCAACTCCCTTCAACCAAGAAATAAAAATATCTTTATTAGTATATCCTTCTGTTGTTGGAGCTTTCTTTAAAGGAAATTTAGTTTGTTTTGCCCAAACATAGAGTGTATTTAATTCTTTTTCTGTAATCATTACCAGTGTCCTACTTGACTGAATAAAATCAAAGTATCGCTATCATTTAAGATTAATTTATAATCTTGTTCTGGATGAACGTGGGAATAATCATATCTTTTAAATCTTTTCATATTCACAATTGGATTTCCATTTAAACAAACTAGATATGATTTTAAATGCAATACTTCCAATTTACTCTCTTCTTTATCTATTACCCTAGCTTCCCATTTAATTCTTTTATCTGAAGTATTAAATCCTACAATATAAAAATCTTCCGTTGCCTCAAATAGAACTTTATCATTAACATATTTTTGTACATCTACAACTTCATTTTTTGAAGAATCTAGAATTATTGGATCTTCTTTATCAAATACTCTACCAAAAATTCCAGATCCATAAATGCCATAATAAAAAATAGTATATCTTTCATTAGGATGTTCTGCTAAAACATATCCCTTTTCTCCCATATTTACACACAGATTAAAATCATCACACTGGCGAAAAAATCTTTTACACTTTGGATCTTTTAGTTCGTACATAATTACAAATTTATTTGGTTGAGAGGAAAAGATTCAGTATATTCATTTTCAACTAAAACATTAATCAGATCATTCAACTCTGTTGTATCAATAGGACCTTTTTGAGTATTACTTTCCAGTACAGGTTCTTCTTCAAATTGTTGATCTACAATACCAACACCACAATCTGAAATGCTATTGACTAAACTTTGATAATCTGAAAAATCTAGATTTCTATAACTTATTGCATAAGAATTATATTCATCTATAGATTTAGGAGCATTTTTTCTACAGTATTTAACTACTATTTGTTCGGTCTCGGGTAAGTTATCAATTATTTTAAAAACTATTTTCATAAGTATTATTCAGGATTTTCATTAACTGTTCCTCCATAAACAGTTCCATTGTTTGTATAGGAGACAAAAGATCCAGAAGCAGAAATAACAAATGCTCTTCCTCCAGAACCACCTGGACCTCCGCCAGCATTTGGTGTTCCAGATCCACCTCCTCCAGGATTTCCTATGCTTCCACCACCCCCACCAGGACCAGCATCGGCTCCTCCACCTCCACCCCCTCCTCCAGAGGTAAAGTTACCTGGGGCACCATCAGATCCTGCACTACCTCTTCCAGTTACACCACTGTTTGTGCTGTTTCCACCAGTTCCGAATGGATATCCAGAACCTCCACCTCCACCACCTCCAGTGGAAACTGAGTATTCACTGGATTTCTTACCAGTTTGTACATTTCTTGCTCTAAATGCACCAGCACCGCCACCACCACCTCCAGCTTGAATGTATCCAAGATTTCTAAATGTTATTGGATATTCAATTCCAATAGCACTAGTTCCATTTGCACCACTACCACTGTTTGCATTACCACCATTACCACCAGCACCAAAAATTTGTCCACTTGGACCAACTTCTAATCTCAAATCTGTACTAGGGTCCCAATTACCAGTTCTTAAAGCAACTGTATTAATATTGCCCTTTGCAGATCCTAATCTAGTATTGACATTAATGAATACTTTAATATTACTAGAATTAGTAGGTCTTCCTCTAAAGTTACCAATAACAACTACATTTTGATTATCGTATCTGTTTCTAGCATTTACTCTTGTTGATAAATCTGCAATAGCAAAACAATCCACAATAACATTAAGTTTTTTGCTATAAAAATCACTAAACCTTATGGTTCCAGATTGTGGAATTCCAGCATCTAGAGGTAAATTAGATAGAGATCCTACATTTTGACTAACTCTAAATGCACCTAAGTTTCTGTTAGGTGGAAGACCAAATTCTGTAGTTATATCCGAAAAAGAAATTGGATTTCCTGATGCTTGAAGTCCCATTTATATTCCTTTTATTTTTTATTTATTTGATTAAACAAATTTTTTCCAGTATTTTTCATTTATATATCCATAAGAGTAAGATAAGTATTCTTCTTTTAACACTAAAGTAATATCTCCAACTATTGCCAATCTTTCTCCTTTAAAATTATCACAGGCAGATTTAGTGGAATGGGGTAGTTTACTTGGAAATAAAACTAAATTACCTTCAAATGGATTCAATCCAAAAATTTCAGCATTTAATGATGTATACTCTTCAACAATATTGTATTCTTCTCCAGAAGGATCATTAAAAAATAAAGATTTAAAAAATGCATTGGGGGAATTTTCATTTGAAAATTCTAATGTGTGTGAATTTTCTGGAATATTCAAATAGTAAACAAACGATATGTGACTAGTTGCGTGAATATGCCAAGGAATTTCATGATTAGATTCTCTAGATCTAGATATCCAACTCTTAGTAAATACAACATCGAAAACATCTTTTAATCTGAGAACTTCTCGACAGTAAGATTTTACGTGTCTAGAAATCTCAGCAAACAAGGGTGCTAAACTATCTTCTAAATGAATTAAAGGATTGCCCTCATTTTCACTAATTGTATTAATAGTTTTAATAGTTCCTTGCTTATTTAATTTTACTTGAGGGTAATCAAACTTAGGATATACCTTATAAAATTCTTCTTTGTGCCGATCATGATCTTCCATCTTCCCAACATAAATGGTAGTTGGGAAGATGTTTACTGTCTCAAACTTCATAACAAACTTATAACTGGATTATTTAGATCCCTTCAGTTCATCAATTTCTGCTTTGAGTTCTTTAATTGCTTCAATAAGCAGAGGAACAAGTTTTTCATACTTAACAGTTAAGTAATCTCCATTTACAGGTGCAGGAGCAACTGCTTCAGGAAGAACTGCTTGAACTTGTTGAGCAGAAACACCAACATGTCTATCTTTGGTATAAAATCCTAGGGATTCACCAAGTTCATTGAAGTTGTATGTAAATCCACTAAGGCTTAAAACCTTGTTTAGAGCACCTTCAATTGGTTCGATATTAGTTTTTAATCTTTCATCAGAAGCAAATGCTGTGATATCTCCAGTTGATGTTATTTCCCCACTAATTGAAATACCAGTGTTTGTAGTTGCAAATTTCTGAGAATTATCAAAGAATAATTGAACAGAACCATTTTCATTGAAAATAGCGTAATTTTCTGTTGCAAGAATAGATGTAATTCTTACAGAACTTGATCCTTGAATGAAAAGATTGCCAGTTCCGTTGTCCCTAATAATACTATCAGTTCCGTCGTGAACGATTTCTAAATCATCACTATTTCCGAAGAATAGGCTATCATTGTCCTCAAGTCTAACATCATTCTGGAAATAAGCATTTCCAACGTATGTTGAAACTCCAGTTACATTAAGTAGACCACCAATGTAAACGTTCTTCTCAATACCAACTCCACCATCAAATATAATAGATCCAGTATCCTTACTATTTGATTGTAGAGTATTTGTGCAAGTTACAACACCAGTAATATTGAGATTTCCACCAATGTAAACATTCTTCTCAATTCCAGCACCACCATCTAAGATAAATGCTCCAGTATCTTTGCTGTTAGATTGTGTTTCATCAGTAATTTCTACAGTATCATTTACTTTCAAACTATCATTCATGATAGTTGAATTATTAATCTTCAATTCTTTATTAAAGGTTACAGGTCCATCAAATTGAGATAGAACAGTTCCTGAGTTTCCACCTTCAACAAGAAGTCTTTCTTTAATGATAACCTCATCATAAACCACACTCAAACGAGAAGGATCTTGGCCAGTTACTGTTGAAACTGGAATTGCAAAAGTAACTTGTTGACCAGATGATGCAGAATATTTGGTATTACCTACGAAGAAGTCACCATCACTATTCATACCAGTGTAAATTGCGCTACCGCAAGAACTGCTCTGAGCTTGTGCTAAGAAATCTTCTCTTTCTGTAAGAGTTCTATTTTGAATCTGTGGTAGACCAGTTGAATAGTTACCAGGACCGTATCCAAGATATTCAAAGGTATGTCCAGAAGCACGAAGAACTGATGGCCTACGAAGTTCAACTGGGAGAGGTCTAATTTTCTTAATCAGTGAAGTTGCACCGTGATTTTCAATTAGAGTTCCAAGAGATCCTCTAATTACCGAAATCTCGTTATTACCAGATCCACTTAGAGTGCTACTGGTAATTCTCATAATCTCATTATCAACTTGAATATAAGAACCAAGTGGGAATCTTCTTGTGGTTGCTATTCCAGAGTTGGGAACCGTAATTGGGAAACTAGTTTCACTGGTAATTCCAGAAGATAATATTGCTACCTCATTTTGATAGAATGAAACAGATCTCGCTCCTAAGTTTTCTCCAGATGAGTCTGCAGTTGCTTCATTTGAAGCAAAAGAATTCTTAAGAATATATTTTACTGTTCCAACATTCTTGTTAGTTACCGATGTGAAAGTATTAATACCAACCCTATCATCAACTAAGAAAGATCCAAGATTATTGTTATTTGAATCTAATACATCAAATCTATTTCCAGAAACTAAACCATGTGCTGATGCACAAACAAACGTTGTTACTCCAGTTACTGTATCATAAGTATTAGAATTTATAACAATTGCTGGTCCACCATTAATGATATATTGACCAACAACTGGAGATGCATCACCAGTTGTTTTTGCAATTGATATTGTTGTAGTTGTTGGAACAGCAGTTATTCTGTAATGTCCACCTGCGGTTGTTCCAATACCTGTTAATTGGACAACATTTCCAACTGAGGTAGAAATACCCGCAGTTGTAATCGTCATTCTACCACTTGGAGTTCCACCAATTTGGGTACTATCAAAGTATAAAGTTTCTCCAGTTGCGTATGCAGATCCTCCAGTAATTACGTCGGCAGAAGTTACAGCACCTGAAGAATTAACAGTTACTCTTGCAGTAGCACCTTTCCAACTTGTTAAGATGCTATCACTATAAAGTTTAACATTCTGATATGTTCCTTGTGTATGTCCACTTCCACCAATCAGTGAAGTATAAGTAACAACTCCAGATAAACCATGCTCTCTACTAAAAGTAAGAGTTGCTGAAGTGCCACTATCTGATACACCAGAAATAATAGGAACAATACCAAAGAAAGTGTTGATCTTATCAGCAGTTTCTCTGGTAATACTCTTCTTAAGATCACTGGTAACTACATCACCAAGAGGAGCTCTTTTTGCAAACGATACAGCAGCAGGTGGATTATCATCGATATTGTCATTATCCAGTTGTGGATAAAAATCAACAATATTCTGACTGAATTTGAGATCTGTAAATTCTTCTGGTACTGCGTTGGAAGAGTTTACAACATACAAGTAATATACACCATCTTGTACATTGTAAATGTATGGTGTAATAGTCTCATTACGGTAAATATAGAAATTGCCCTTATGATCTTTTCTTTCAAATCTAGGTAAAGCAGTAGTTCTATTTGTTACGTTATTTGTAAATACACCAGGAATATGTAAAACATCAAAGATATCAGTTGATGAATGTGTAAATGTTTTATCATTAACTATAGAAAGAACTTTAAAAGTTCCATTATATCCTTTGTTTAAAGTCGCAGCAGTATTTGTTGTACTTGATACGTTCTTAATTGCAATAATATCATCAACCTTAAGATTGTGTGGAATTTCAGAAGTGACAGTAATAATATCAGTTACTGCATTAAATGAGCAAGTTGAAATAAATCTTGGATTTCTATTATAGAGATAATCACTTGTTGTTAAAGAACCAAGTGTAAAATCAGAATCGCTTCTTGCACCAGTTGCACTAGATTCTTGGATTACAAAAGCCTCATTAGGATCTCTTGCATTTACAATCTCTTTTGGAATTACAAGACGAACTTTATAGATTTTTTCATCCAAACTTCTTGGATCATTAAATCTCTTAAAGAATGAAACCTGTGTTCTTTCAGTTAATACCGCTGGACCTAAATTATTAATCGTTTGGTAAATCTGGTTTCCAGCATTTACGTGTAGATACCAAGCAGAATTAAGAATATCAAATTGAATTGGAGATCCAACATCACCTGGATTCTTATCTGATACTCTACTTACAATCTTTAAATTTGTTCCTTTGTAAATTGTGAGTGTTACTGGAGTTGCTGCTTCAGCATTAGTTCTTGAAGATGCAATCTTAATTTCGTTAGCGTTAAGTCTAACGGCATAATAAACAGTATTGTCTACTACATTTTCTGGCAAATCTCCATCTTCACTGATAACTCTAACCTTTTCACCAGTTTGAATGTTATGATTTACTATTGTGAAGATACTATTTGTTGGTTCAGAAGTTGGATATAGTTTTTCAGAGTTGATGGTTCCCAATGCAACAGTTGATCCTGCTCCAATTAGGTTGTTGACCATGTAAACGTTTGCTTCACTAATTCCATATCCAACGTTAGTAGAGAAATCTACATAAATTTTATCATCTCTTCTTGCACCAACTCTATAACCCTGTGTGATAACAGGTGGTGGAACATCAGAATTGTTAAATCCAAAGAGATACAGATGGCTTGAAATACCTACGGTTTTAGTTTTATTAACATCAAATGCAATCCAGTCAATATTATTTTCAACTAGAGTAATTGCCCTTGGTGGAATAATTGATGTAATGAAAGCTTTGTTGTCTTTATCAAATGCCTCTGCTTTAAATCCGTCTGCAGAAAGTGAAAATTGACCAAAGTTTGAGTTTGAGTTGGTGATGGATGCATCACCACCAGATCTTACATCAAAGTGCTTATTAAATCCGATAGCGAAAACAGAAACAACCTGAATAAATGAATCGTTTGAAATCTTAATGTGACTTGGTTGCCACCCTTCACGATAGATTGCCTCAGAATCTAAGTGATAAACAGTATTAATATTAGTTGAAGATGATTGTGCTGAAAGATCTGCACCAGTTACCTTTGTAATCGAGATTCCATCATAAACTCTGTTTGATTGATTATATTTTACAAACGCACGGTCGTCTTTTTGTAGAGACACAGCAGTAAACTGTGCAACAACCATCGAACGGAAACCTGATGCTTTGCTACCATCGGCATGCATACCCTGCATACCCCAAACAGATCTCAGAGATACGTTAAAGACGTACGGTGATGCTCCAGATACAGTATCAGTTTCAATGGTAACTGATGCGGATGCAGCACTTAATCCTGCTGCAGATCCTGCAGGAAGATTATCTCTTACAAATGGTAACAGATATGTGAATTTCTTAGGATCATTATCATCAACAGTTGCAACTTTTGTTGAGATATTATAGTCATCTACATTGACACCACGAATCTTAATGGGTGTTCCAGCAGTTAATCCGTGAGCAACTGCAGTTGTAACAGTAACAATTTGACCAGGTGTTGCACCATCACCAGAAATGATTGCAGAGATATTTACTGGATCAGTTGCAAATGCACCAACGATCTCCCATTCTGGGCGTTGTTTTGCAAATCCACCAGATTGGTTTGGATACTTTTGATCAATATCTCTACCAGATGCCAAGTTAAAGGCATTTGATAGTTTGCTATAGTACATATCAAGATCGGTGATATCATATCCAGTTGGGATATTGACACCATCGGCATATTCAAAACAAGTTAATTTGTGGTGAGAGAAAGTTGGTGTGGATTGATTATTTTCCGAAAAGTCAACTGGATCAGTGTAAACTAGACCATTCTCATTTCCATCAAAAATAGAAAACTGCCAGAAATAACAAGCACCAGTAATTCTAAAAATACAACTAGGATCTACTACAGAATCAGTTGGGTTTGGTACATATTTTGCACGAATTTTTGTTTTTCTTAAGTCTAATCCAACAATGGAAGTACCACGGGGAACAACAACACCACCAAAAATACTATTAAACTTATAAAGAATATTAGAAGACTGGTTTAAATCAAAATTAGAAGTGAGAGTTAAACTTAATTCATCTGACGCAACACTTTCAGATCCATTAGGAGCAACTGCTTTAGCAACACCAGAAACCGATTTAATACCATAACCAGGTCTGTTATCAACTACGTGTTCGCCTGGGAACAAGAGAATTGTTGTTTTTTCAGTAACGTCGTTATCGTTACCTCTAAAATATGAAAATCTTGCCGATTCTAAAAGAGCTCTTTGAATCGTTTTAAAAGGTTTCGTTAATGAGTTGCCCTGATTATCAATACTGTCAGTAGCATCGAGGTCATTAGGATTTACATAAAGAATACGTCCTTCTGTATTCTTAATAAAGTTCTCTAGTTTATTCAGTGGCATTGGAATATATTATTCTGGAGGATGTCTATCCTTTATTTATGAAGTCAGATCTTCCTCATCGTACTCAATAACATCATCTGGCATATCTTCTGGATTCTCTAACTCAACGGGAAAGAAGCAAGGATGTACTTCTTCATCTATCAGATAAAAAGAATTCCTGTATAAGTCTTCTGGTTCAAATGTGCGATTCTTGTCTGCTGCTCTGCAAAGATCATGATCGTACAAATGACCATCTGGAAGTTCATCAAATGTAAAAGGTACTTGATTTATAAAGTACATTTTCACAATCATACTGCCATTATTGTACCAGCAGTATGCGTGATCGATACGATAAGACATAGGACTTACTCCCATATCTTATATTTATTTTATACCCGTGGTCGGATTCGAACCGACACTGTAGAGATTTTAAGTCTCCTGTCTCTGCCGTTGGACTACACGGGCGTTCATAAGACCATTATAACTCAAAGAGTCGTAGTGGTCAAGTGCTCCTTGCGTGGATCGAACACGCCTCAGGCGAATTATGAGTTCGCTGCATTCACCAGATTGCTAAAGGAGCAAGTACGAGTGGGTGGATTCGAACCACCTCAAAGCCGCTAATCTGGCGGAAAGAGTTTATAAGACTCCTCTGACTACCAAGTCTCACTCGCATAAAACCTTTAGAATCAAGGTGCTTCGTTGTTTAACTCAGTGTGTATTCGTATGAGTTCATCATCGGCAGGAACCATAACTGCTGCCCTGCCGTTTTCATCTACTATTCCCAAATGCTCTCCGTTTTCCACTCTCTCAATCAGTTCGTCAAAACGTTCTTGAAACTCTTCCACTGTGAAAACTTCCATTCATTTCTTTTTCGATATTTATATTATAGCATCACTGCCCATAAACGGCAAGATCAGCATACTCAATTTGATCAGGATCAAGTTGGGCAGTGACAACTTCAAGAACGTTCATAAACTCTTCAACAGTATCACATTCAATCAGGCGCTCGCTACCCTGATCGCTGAGAAGAAGGAAGGTGCGGGTGCATACATCAATCACAATGCCCTGAACGGTTTCTTGTGCAATGCTCATTAGGGTGGTTCCGTTGATTACCCCCATATTATAGGGGGTCTTGAGTGGGGTGTCAAGCCCTCAGTTAAGAGCTTGAACTTCTACGGCGAAGTCCAATTCATCAGCACCTGGTTCGTTAATAGTCAATACTTGAGTTGTATTGTAGTTTCTATAATAAGCTCTCCAAGCACCACCACTAAAAATAAATCCATTAGTAACAGTTCTCCAAGCTCCCAAATGGAAAACATTATTTGTAGTTATAGTTCTCCATGCACTTAGGTGAAGAACAAATAAACCTCTTTTTATTCTCTGCCCAAAAACTGAATTAGCATAAGGATATAAAGTAGCTCCACCCAAAACTGTTGATCCTGCATTGATCGATGCTCCCGCAGCTTGTGGACTTAATGGTGTAAAAGAACCAATTGGATATGGATTAGCAATTGGATTAACAAGACCTTGAAATCGAATATCCTGCCATTCAATAACATAATCTGTGTTTGTAGTTGCAGTAACGTTAACTTCAGTTCCAGTAAATCTTGTTGGTGAATTATTTCTTTGTGGCGCTGGATTTGGTAAAACACTTATGTTTGTTGTGTAATGAGATGTTCCAGTAGCACTACTTGCGTCAACAAAATTTTTGTAAACACTATAAGTTGTACCACCAGGTCCTAATCCCTGAAACCCCATTCGATAAAAATTACCAGCACTACTACAAGCAGAAAACCGAATGCTAGTTGTTCCAGCATTAACTCTTAATCTAAAGTTACCTGTCGTTGGTTCGTAAAAAAATGCTGCCATTATTGAACGTAATAATTTTCAGGAGATGGTTCTTCTGGCCAAAAAGCATCATCTATTTGCCATTCATATTCATCAATATTAATCGTTTCTGGCATATCTCTTAATGCCTGGCGATAATTTTTAAATTCTTCACTTAATGTTAATCCTTTTTCTAAGGCTACGGTGACAACCCAATCAGTTGAATTCAACAAATGTAGCCTTTTTGATTTTATAACTTCAATTTTAGTAATTTTTTCTTGAATTTTTTCTTCTTCAGTGAATTCGACATGAGAATATGTTTTTGTAACACTATTATCTGAATTAATAATCCATTCTTCAAATGGATTAGTCACGATTTTATATCCTTTTCTTTGCTCTATATGAGACTCGTGAATTCTTCTCCACCCCTCATTATAGAAGAGGTAGTCATCACAAACATAAGCTTTATTTTCGTAATACCATCCAGGATGTGGTATCTCTTTTTCTTGTTCTGGATTCCAATAAAACTTTGAACCTTGTTCGTAATTATATTCTTGAGTATATGCTGGAAGAATATCTGGTTTCCAATACTTTTGTTGTAACTGTTGATCAAACTGCCAAGACATTTATATACCTCAAAACTACAATTTTAACATATTTATTGATTAAAAATCAATACTGATACCAAATATCACCATTGTTTCCACCACTTGCACCTGCTGTAGAAACTGTTCTTGTTCCGTAAGCGTTACTTGTTGAGGCAATATTAATGGTTGTACCAGAAGAAACAGTAATTGGGTTTGTTCCACCATAACTGGTTTGGTTAACTGTAATCGTAACGTTTGTTGAACCTTGTAGACCCTGGTTTCCAAATGCTCCCTGAGCACCTTGAGTTCCTTGTCCACCAACTCCACCAAATTGTCCTTGGATACCTTGAACACCCTGATTACCTTGAGTTCCCTGAGCTCCTTGCCCACCAACTCCACCAAAAGCACCTTGAGTTCCCTGAGCACCTATTCTTCCTTGAGCACCTTGAGCACCTTGTCCACCAACTCCACCAAAAGCACCTTGAACACCCTGAGCACCCAACAATCCTTGAGAACCTTGAGTTCCTTGTCCACCAACCCCACCAAAAGCACCTTGAGTTCCCTGAGCACCTACAGAACCTTGAATACCTTGAGCACCTTGTGCTCCAGATCCACCAAATTGTCCTTGAATTCCCTGTCTTCCTTGTAGTCCTTGAGCACCTTGAGCACCTTGAGCACCTGCACCTGGTGATCCTTGAAGTCCTTGTGTTCCTTGAGCACCTTGAGCACCTTGACGTCCCTGAGCACCTTGAGCACCAGTTCCACCAAAAGGTCCTTGTAGACCCTGTAAACCTTGAGCTCCTTGTCCACCTTGAGCACCAACACCACCAAAAGTTCCTTGAACACCTTGAAGACCTTGAGAACCTTGAGCACTCAATCCACCTTGTAAACCTTGGGCACCCTGAGAACCTTGTGCTCCTGCTCCCTGTAAACCTTGAGCACCTTGTCTTCCTTGAAGACCTTGAGCACCTTGAATGCCTTGAGCACCTTGAGCACCTGAGATTCCTTGAGAACCTTGAACACCTTGTAATCCTTGGGATCCCTGAGCACCTACACCACCAAATGTTCCCTGAGCACCTTGTAAACCTTGAGAACCTTGTGCTCCCTGTGCTCCCTGTGTTCCCTGAACACCTGAACCTTGGGCACCTTGCAATCCTTGAGTTCCTTGTAATCCCTGTGTTCCTTGAGCACCTTGTCCACCTTGGGCACCTCCAGCTCCAGATATTCCCTGATTTCCTTGTAATCCTTGAGCACCTTGTCTTCCTTGAAGACCTTGAGCACCTTGAATACCTTGAGCACCTTGAAGACCTTGAGTTCCCTGAGCCCCTTGTGCTCCTTGAGCACCTTGAATACCCTGAGCGCCTTGTCCACCAACTCCACCAAACTGCCCTTGGATACCTTGAGCACCTTGAAGTCCTTGAGTTCCTTGAGCACCCTGAGCACCTTGGATCCCTTGGGCACCCTGAGTTCCTTGAGTACCTTGAGCACCTTGAAGTCCTTGAGTTCCTTGAGTTCCTTGAGCACCTTGAGCGCCTACACCACCAAAAGTTCCTTGGATACCTTGAGCCCCTTGAGTTCCTTGGGCACCTTGTAAACCTTGGATTCCTTGAGCACCTTGACGTCCTTGAAGACCTTGTAATCCTTGGAAACCTTGTACACCCTGAAGTCCTTGTAAACCTTGTAAACCTTGTGCTCCTTGAGTTCCTTGAGCACCCTGTAAACCTTGAGGACCTTGTAAACCTTGAGTTCCTTGAGCACCTTGGGATCCAATAGAACCAAATGTTCCTTGTGAACCTTGGGCACCTTGAAGACCTTGGATACCTTGAAGTCCCTGAACACCTTGGGCACCTTGAGTTCCTTGTAATCCTTGTAATCCTTGATTTCCTTGTAAACCTTGAGTACCTTGAGCACCCTGAGCACCAGTTCCACCGAAAGATCCTTGAGTACCCTGAAGACCTTGAGTTCCTTGGGCTCCTTGAGCGCCTTGAGTTCCCTGAGCACCTTGGGTTCCTTGGGCGCCTTGAAGACCCTGAGTTCCTTGTAAACCTTGAGCGCCTTGAGTTCCTTGAGCTCCTTGTGCTCCAGTATCACCACCTATACCTTGAGCACCTTGTCTACCTTGAAGTCCTTGTAATCCCTGAGTTCCTTGTGCTCCCTGAAGTCCTTGAGTTCCCTGTAATCCTTGGAAACCTTGAGTTCCTTGAAGACCTTGCAATCCTTGGCGACCTTGAGCACCTTGTAATCCTTGACTTCCTTGTAAACCTTGGAAACCTTGAACACCTTGAAGACCTTGAAGTCCCTGTAAACCTTGTAAACCTTGGACACCTTGTAAACCTTGAACGCCTTGTAAACCTTGGGTTCCTTGAGCACCTTGTGCTCCAGTAAATCCACCAATACCTTGCGCTCCTTGAGCTCCCTGAAGTCCTTGAGTTCCTTGAAGACCTTGTAGTCCCTGAAGTCCTTGGGTTCCTTGAGTTCCTTGTAAACCTTGGAAACCTTGTACACCCTGGAGTCCTTGCAATCCTTGAACACCTTGAGCACCTTGAGTTCCTTGTAAACCTTGGAAACCTTGAACACCTTGAAGACCTTGAAGTCCTTGTAAACCTTGTACTCCTTGCAATCCTTGTAATCCTTGTAAACCTTGGACACCTTGTAAACCTTGGGTTCCTTGAGCACCTTGAGCACCAGTAAATCCACCAATACCTTGAGAACCTTGAGCACCTTGAAGTCCTTGAGTTCCTTGAAGACCTTGTAGTCCCTGAAGTCCTTGGGTTCCTTGAGTTCCCTGAGCACCCTGCAAACCTTGAGATCCTTGAAGACCTTGTAATCCTTGAAGTCCTTGGGTTCCTTGAGTGCCTTGCAAACCTTGAGCACCTTGAGTTCCTTGGGCACCCTGAGTTCCAGTATCTCCACCTAAACCTTGAGTGCCTTGAAGTCCTTGTAATCCTTGAGTTCCTTGAGTACCTTGAAGACCTTGTAATCCTTGAGTTCCTTGAGCACCTTGTGCTCCTTCCATTCCTTGAACACCTTGTGTTCCCTGAAGACCCTGTAAACCTTGTAAACCTTGTGCTCCCTGAAGACCTTGACCAGCAAATAAACCATCAAGACCCTGAACACCTTGTAAACCTTGAATACCTTGTAATCCTTGAACACCCTGTAATCCCTGAACACCTTGAGCACCTTGGAGACCAGTTTCTCCAAGTGCTCCTTGAAGACCCTGTAAACCTTGAATTCCCTGTAATCCCTGAACACCTTGAGCACCCTGTAAACCAGTATTTCCAGATTCTCCCTGTACTCCAGTTCTTCCCTGAGTTCCTTGAAGACCCTGAGTTCCTTGTCCACCAACACCACCAAATAATCCTTGAGAACCTTGGAATCCAGCTAAACCTTGTGAACCTTGAGTTCCCTGAGCACCTTGTCCCCCAACAGCACCAAAAGTTCCTTGAGCACCTTGAGCACCTATAGATCCTTGAGAACCTTGTGCTCCAGTTCCACCAAAAGTTCCCTGTAGACCTTGTAAACCTTGAGTTCCTTGCCTACCTTGAGTACCTTGGGCACCCTGAGCACCTACTCCACCAAATAATCCTTGAATTCCCTGAAGACCTTGAGTTCCTTGGGTTCCCTGAGCACCTTGAGCTCCAGTTCCACCAAAAGCACCTTGAAGTCCTTGAAGTCCTTGAAGTCCTTGCCCACCTTGAGCGCCAACTCCACCAAAAGTACCCTGCGAACCTTGAGCACCTTGAGTTCCTTGAGCACCATCAGTTCCTTGTGTTCCACCAGCACCTTCAGTTCCTTGTGTTCCAAGTCTTCCTTGAACACCTTGAGTTCCTTGAGTACCTTGAGCACCTTGGGCACCAGTTCCACCAAAAGGACCTTGAGTTCCCTGTAAACCTTGAGCACCTTGTAATCCTTGAGCACCCTGAGATCCAAGAGCTCCAGATAATCCTTGAGAACCTTGAGAACCTTGTAATCCTTGAGTTCCTTGAGCACCTTGAACACCTTGTGCTCCAGTTCCACCAAAAGTTCCTTGTGAACCTTGAGCGCCTTGAGAACCTAGAGTTCCTTGAGTTCCTTGAGTGCCTTGAGTCCCCTGAAGACCTTGCAAACCTTGGGCACCTTGTAATCCTTGAACACCTTGTGTTCCTTGAGTTCCTTGTGCTCCAGTTCCACCAAAAGTACCTTGGGAACCTTGAGCACCTTGTAAACCTTGGCGTCCTTGTCCTCCTTGAAGCCCTTGGAGACCTTGAACACCTTGAGTTCCCTGAGCACCTTGCATTCCCTGGGTGCCTTGAGTTCCTTGGGTTCCTTGTGATCCTGTTGCACCACTAGAACCTTGAATTCCTTGGCGTCCTTGAGCACCTTGTAATCCCTGATTTCCTTGAGTTCCTTGAGCACCTTGTGCTCCACCAGCTCCTTGAAGACCTTGATTGCCTTGTAAACCTTGAGCACCCTGAGCACCAGCGCCACCAAATTGCCCTTGAACACCTTGTGTTCCTTGTGCCCCCTGAAGGCCCTGAGTTCCCTGTCTTCCTTGTAAACCTTGAAGACCCTGAGTACCTTGTCTTCCTTGAAGACCCTGTAAACCTTGTACTCCCTGCAATCCTTGGGCACCCTGAAGTCCTTGTAATCCTTGAGCACCTTGTAAACCTTGTGGACCAGGATCGCCAATATTGCCTTGAATACCTTGAGCACCTTGAATTCCTTGGGCTCCCTGAACACCTTGAGCACCTTGAGCACTTTGTGGTCCTTGAAGACCCTGTGTTCCTTGGAAACCTATTCCCTGAGCACCTTGTAAACCTTGAGCACCTTGTGAACCTTGAGCACCCTGAGCACTTAATCCACCTTGAGTTCCTTGGGCACCCTGAGCACCTTGTAAACCTTGTAAACCTTGAAGTCCAGTTCCTCCAAATTGTCCTTGAGTTCCTTGAGCACCCTGTAAACCTTGGCCAGCAAAATCACCAGGAATACCTTGAGCGCCTTGAGAACCTTGTCCACCTTGAGTTCCCTGAGCACCTTGGGTTCCCTGAGCACCTTGTAGACCTTGAATTCCTTGTGCGCCAATTCTCCCCTGTGCTCCCTGAGTTCCTTGAGCACCTTGAGTTCCCTGAGTACCTTGACCAGCAAATTCACCAGGAATACCCTGAGCACCTTGAGTTCCTTGAGCCCCTTGTGCTCCAGCAGAACCTTGCGTACCTTGAGCACCTTGGCGACCTTGGATACCTTGTGCTCCCTGAGCACCTTGAGTACCTTGTGCGCCTTGAGTTCCTTGAGCACCTTGAGTTCCCTGAAGACCCTGAACTGTTAGTTCTAAACTAGGAACCCAATATCTTTTTCCAGTATAAAAATTATTGTTTGCACCGTCATCAATTGCAGTGAGAACATACTGATCTCCTGCAGGATATGGGTTTGCACCAACGGAAGATACACCAACACGAGGATCTCCTAAATCTGGTTCAGCTTGTTCCAGACCAAGAAATTCGTATCTATCCGAAGTGATACCTGTTTGTGGTAATCTTTTTTCTCTTCCAGAAACAAGTCTTCCCATATCTACCTATTATTGCTTTGCTGTTTCAAGAACGCTCAAAACTAGTTCTAATACATTATTAGCGTTACATTGAATTTTTATTACATCATTAGTTTCTAAAACAAGTCGCCCATCTGGAACTAAATTTAAACTATCACTTGCTGGAATCGGCGCAGAACTAGCAAATTTATAATCCGCTTTTGGTTCAGAACTTCTAGAATGAACAGCAGTTACATTAAATGTAGTGCCTCCAGTCGATACATTTGTTACTTGTGAAAGAATAATAATTGAGGCAACACCAATAGGGCAGGTATAAATTCCAACAAGTTCTGTTGTGACTCCTACTCTAAGTGTTCTAAATTTATTAAGTGCAATTGCTGCCATATTATCTACTTAATCCAAGAATTAAAGGTGTTACTGTATTTAATAGACTTTGACTAAATGCTCTTCCCGAAATAGTACCTGTTAATTGGTTAATAACAATATCATCTCCGATCTGGAAGTTTCCTGCTTGGTTTGTACTTGTGTAAACAACTTGACCGCCATTTACTTTAGTTACCTCATTCTCTTGAATTGTAACTCCACCCAAAGCAGGTTTTGCGGTGAAGATATTTGTTCCAGCTCCAACCCACTCAAGTGATATAGAAGTTGCAATTTGGAGACTTAATCTAGAGAAATAAACTGTAGTTCCAGCACCTAGTGTATTATTTAGATTGGTATTCAGAACGATAGTAGAAATACCAGCACTAGGTAAAGTTGCAGATTCAATTGTATAATAAATTGGATTCATAATTGCTGTTGCAGCAGCTCCTACTCCCCCACCACCAGAGAAAGTGATGATTGGTGGATTTAAATATTGATTACCAGTACTGATTACATCAATTGAAGTCACTCTTCCATTTTCATCAATATTAGACACTGCCTCTGCAGTAATTCCATTTGGACCTTCTGGGGCAGAAAGAATTACATTTGGTGGAGTTGTATATCCACTACCACCATCACCAAGTTTAATTGATGATACTGAATAGTATAAATCTCCAAAATAAAGTGCTTGACCATCATAAGGTCTTTGGGATCCTATACCAGTAACAACAATAGTATCCTGTTCTAACTCAGCCTCCTCGGCAATCTCTCCAGTATAACGGAAAATTGACTTCGTAGTGCTATCACCAACACCGTTTGAATATAGACCATAATTTCCAAAGGATGCGTTTGAGTTTGTAATATCACACTGTCCACCAGATGAAGTATAGATTGCTATATCATCACAGATAGTAAAGATAGAAACCAACTGAGAATATGCACCATTGGTAATTGAAACTCCAATACCACCCTGATTATACTGAGTATATGAGTCAACCGACATTGTTCCAGTAACACCAATATCGGTTTGATCTCCAGGTTCTGCATTGAAACCATCAACCTTCATTCCAATACTATCGGCAATAAAGTTAGTTGCGTTTCTAATGTATGGTCCTTGAGTAATTGGTCCAACACCTTTTGAGAATGGTGGATATACAACCCCACCAGCAACATAAGTATGTGGAATTGTGGATGGTCCAACCCGAACTGTGAATTCATCTATTCCTGGAGTTTTCAGGACTTCAAATGTATATCCTTCATTGCCTGTAGGATAAATCGTTGTTGTTCCTGCACCACTTGAGCAGGCAAACTCAAGATTATACAGAGTCATAAAGTCACCCTTTCTAACTCTAATACCAGGAGCCGTAATCGTTGTTAAACCAGTAATGTGATCATATTGTGCGTTGAATACATCAAACGATCTATTAACAACATATCCACCATATTCATAAATGTGTGGAATTGTTGAAACACCAACGTATATGTCAAAAGAACCATCTGGATATAATTTTTCTACATAAAACTCATATCCATTTGCTCCCGATGGGAATGCTTGAGTTGATGTTGTAATTCCATTCGAAGAGCATGAGAATATTAAATCTCTTATTTCAACAACATCACCCTTCTTAACATAGAAATTTGGACAGAAAACTTGAGTTCTTCCACTTGTATTATCATAATAAGCAGTAGAAACTCCAGCAACTCTTTCAAATCCAGCACCACGATTTCCTGGATATGAAGTTGTGATACCAGCTTCGGATCCTAATCCAACAATTGTTGTAACAACTCCGACGCAAGAACGCAATGCAGATGTTACATCTTGGCAAGAGTTAATTGCATTATTGAATCCTGTAAAAGGATCTGGTTGCATTGCAAGATCTTTGATCTGGAAAAATTCTTTTTGGAAGTTCTCATATTTTTGAACCGTTCCTCCAGAAAGGTAAGCGTGAGGAATTACTGTTTTACCTCCAACAAAACTAAATGTATTTGGTCCAACTACAGACCTTACTGGGAAAACATATCCAAAAGTTCCATCTGGGAAGATGTTGGTTGTATAATTTGCAATCAGTTCACCACCAGTTACATAAGTATGCGCGATGGAAGAAACTCCAACATTAATTTTAACCTTATTGGAAGTATAAAGAGTTGGGAAACTGCTTAGATTTCCATTAGTGATAGTATTTGTGAGGATACCAATGAGATTATCAATATTACTTCTAACGTCGGCACAAGATGCAGGATCAGTATTGAATCCAGTTGCAGGATCTGGAGTGATACTTAGGTCTTTCTTATTAAGAAGATTATTGATTGCCAGTTTAGCATAATCTCTAACTGCATTAAAAGCAGTGATTGATTCTGCTTCCTCACCTACCAAACCATTAGAGATTGGAGATCCATTGGCATCAAAGTATGCTCTAGCTGCCTCACGAATATGTTTGTTGGTTCCAAACTTAAGATCTTTTACAAGAGCATCAACAATATAACCAATATCTCTTCTGCACTTGTTTTCACCAGCAACAAAAATACCACGATTAACAGTAATTCCATTCAAGTAAGTTGCGGTTCCAAAGAATAAGGTATTAGTAACAATTTCAGTTAAAGTATTCAAAGCTGCTTGAACGTTTGCACAAGAAGATGGGTTTACATTACTGTTTGTTAATGGATCTGGAGTGATAGTTAAATCTTTAATTGTCAATTGGTTAGTGAGAGCTTGTTTCATCAACTCTCTAGCTTGAGCAAATGCAAAGTTTGATTCAGTTACTTCTCCCTGCAACCCATTAGAAATAAGATTACCTGTAGTTGCATTAAAATATTGTTTAATAAATTCAATTGTATAAGAATTACCACCAGTAAATAAGTCTATTGATAGTGCATCAACAAAATATCCAAGATCTCTCTTACACTTATTCTCTGTTGCGGCAATTGGTGGATAGTTTGTAACTGTTGCGTTCCAAGCACTATTTACAATCTCTGTCTTATTCTGTTGAATCAATCTATAAGCATCTCTAAATCTTGAGAATCTTGTAGTTTGAACATCATTGGGGAAGTAAAAATCAGAGTGAGCAATCGCAATTGCTGCCAATGATTTATCCATAATCTCAATTTTATTTGCTTGAATCAGATTAGCAGCATCAATATATCTGTTATCATTTGTGGCAATTACTTGGAAATCATATCCATTGTTACCTGATGGGAAATATGCAGTGGATGGTCCACCACCACTATCACACACCCAAACAAGATTTTCAATTCTAACTTTTTTGCCAGGTTCAATATACATTCCTGGATCAGTATTTGTTCCCAATCCAACAGTTACAATAGTTGTAATTCCTGTTGCAGCATCATAAGATGCAGTCGAAATTCCAAACTTTGGAGTGTAAACTCTAGCGGCAGTTCCACCAGTAATATAAGTATGAGGTAATGTAGAAGTTCCTACGTTAACAGTAAATGTTGTGGAATCTACAACATCTAAAACAGTAAAATCATAACGATAATTTCCTGATGGGAAATATGCAGTTGATGGTCCACCACCACTGTTGCATTCAAAGACAAGATTCTCTAACTTAACTCTATTACCAGATGTAATAGGTAATGGTTCTAAAGTTTGAATTCTGGCAACACCATTTATTTCATTATAAGTTGCAGTTACAACACCTACTGCAATACCTGGGGAATTTTCTGGGCAATGGAATAGTAAGTTTTCAATTTTAACAGGGTTGTTAACAGACAATCCGTGATTAATTGCAGTGATTGTAGTAATACCAGTTGCAAAATCGTAAGTAGCATCTACAACAGTTGTTCCTAATCCAACAGGATAACCACCCCAAGTACAATTATTAATAACAGCTCTTGCAACATTGAAAGAATAATCAAAAGTTGCGATTGTCTGCTCAACTTCACCAGGATTCTTAAGAATTTGTGGTATCAAATTCCAATTATCATCAAAGTATGATTTTGCCGCACCAACACACTTAGAATTTCCACCTCTAGTAATATCAAAAATTACTGCTTTCCAAACATCTTTTACATCATCTGAACAGTCTTTACTTTCTAGTGTGACTCCAAAACGTACATCTGGAGCAACAGATGTTGAAGCTGCTCCAATCATATTGGTTACGATTCCAACCAATTGCTTAACGGTTGTTCCAACACCAACACATCCACCAGCGACTTGAATAACTGATGGATTCTTGAATTGTGTGATACTACCAATTCCAGGTTGATAAGAAATTAGAGGAGTTAAATTATTAATAACGTGAGTTGCAATTCCTGCAGCATAATCAAGTGCAGCAATAGTTGCTTGCTGAGTTGCAATTCCAGTAATATGAATTAATCCACCACTACTATTAAAATATGAATATCCAGCACCAATAGATTTTTTATTACTGTTTGCCTTAAGATCGTTTGATACTGCAGTGAAAACACTCACAATATCTTCTTTACAATTAGTATAATCTCCACTGGATAGTGTGAATCCATATCCAACTGGAGAAGTTAAGAATCCAACAGCTTCCGCAGCAATATAATTTAAGTTATTATCAATTAATCTAGCAGCATCCTGCTCTCTATGACTACCTGCAAAACCACTGAATCCACTTGTTAGGAATCCAACTGATTCTCTGGCGATGTAATCAAGATTCAAACGAATCATTCTGGCACCATCAAAGAATCTATCCGTTGAAACACCAGAAAGTGGTTGAAGTGCAATAATCGCAGCACCATTAGTCATTGGTTGACCAATAAAACTTACGTCAGTAACGTGGCATCCATTATTAACATAGAAGAAATCTCTATCTGGGAATCTTGGAGTCAATACACAGTTACGAAGTTCTGTACCTTCAATCGAAACTGTTCTCTTAAGAACGATTGGGTTGTCCTCAACATAAGTTCCTGGGAAAACTTTGATTGTATCAGCAAACTGTGCAACTGCCGCTGCTGCTTTAATAGTTCTCTTTGGATAGTTTTCTGCTAATCCAGTGTTGTTGTCGTTACCAGTTTGTGAAACATAAATTGTTTTTCCAACTGGGCGATAAGCATCTACTTTTACAACACCCTTTCCTGGGTTTTGAGATCCAGTAATATCAATACCAATACCAGGAACTAATTGGGTTACAATTCCAACTAAATTAACACCATCTCCAAAATATGCTTCAGCCTGTACATTATTTCTGGATTCAAGTTCACCTGCAATAATCAGACCAGTTGCATCAACTTGTACTGCTTCTACAGTATTAACAGTAGAAGGACCAGTAACACTTAATTGAGTTACAGATGCAATACCACCAATAACATCAATAGATGTAGATGCAATTCCAACTAATCTTCCAACAAATTGAGTAGCAGTTGCGACTCCAGTTAATGAGAGTGATGTTGCATTAATTATATTTTGAGTTGATACTCCAGTTACACTCAGGGAAGTAACTGATGCGATTCCACCGACAACATTAACAGATGTTAAAGCAGTTCCTGCAAGATTTCCGACAAAGTTTGTTGCGGTTACTACACCAGAAACATTAATTCCTGTTGCACTAACTGCTGTTAAAGTTGAGACTCCACTTACGTTTAATCCAACTACATCAGCAACTCCACCAATTACATTAATTGATGTTAGAGCAGTTCCTGCAAGATTTCCAACAAATTGTGTTGCAGTTACTACACCAGAAACATTGATTCCAGAAGATTCAACCGCAGTTAATGTACTTACCCCAGATACGGTTAATTCTGATACATATGCTACTCCACCAATAACATCAATAGAAGTGGTCGCAGTTCCTACAAGATCACCATAAAACTGCTGTGCTGTTGCAATACCAGTTACAAATAGTTCAGAAGCTGTTGTTAAACCTAAAGTTGTAACGCCACTAACACTTAATTGAGTTACAGAAGCAATACCACCAATGACATTAATGGAAGTGGTTGCGGTTCCAAGTAGATTAAACGCATTGATTGCAGTTAGTGCTGTACCTACAAGATCTCCATAGAATAGAGGTGCAGTTGCAACTCCACTGATAAAAAGTTGATTTGCACTTGCAATTCCAATTGTGGAGAATCCAGATACATTTAAATTTGTTATATCGGCAAATCCACCAATAACATCAATTGCTGTTGAAGCAATACCAACAAGATTTCCATAAAAATCTTGTGCTGTAACTATTCCTACAAAAAATCCGTTATTTCCTACATCTAGATTATCACCAACATCTAAACTATTGCCAACATTTAGGAAGTTTGCGATGTTTGCACTTCCACCAATATTGAGATTCTTTTCAATACCAACACCACCTTCAACAATTAAAGCACCAGTATCTTTATCAATTGATTGTGTTACACTCTCAATTTTTGTATCACCAGTAACTCTTAGTATATCATTAACAATTGTAGTTCCTGATGTGGAATTTAAATTGAGATCTCCAGTGGTAGTATCAATAGTATTATCATTACCAACAGCTATTCTTATATTTCCAATATATGCTTCACTAAATGGAAGACCATTGACACCAAGATATGCCCCATAAGCAGTATCTGGAATAATACCTGTAGAAAAAGTAACTTGTTCAATAAAAGTAGATACACCAGCAACTGTTAGGTTGGTTAAAATATTAGTTTCATTTTCTGAAGAATTTAAAACTAAGTTCCCATTTAATGTACTGATAACATTTGTATCTAAATCAACTCCTAGGAGAAGGTCCGCAGCATAAACACCTTTATCTGCAAATAACGTATTGTTAAAGGTTCCTACACCAACTACACCTAAATTACCAGTTATACCAACACTATCTTCAACTAAGGTTTGTCCACCAATATATGTTTCACCAGTAATTGAAGTCGCACCACCAACTCGGAGAGAAGCACCAACAATCGCCGCACCACCAACATCAAGGTTGGTAGAAAATCTACCATCACCAATAACTTCTAAAGAGTATTGTGGATTATTAGTGTTTATACCAACATTAGAAAATCTATAAACATTTAATCCATTATAATCCCAATAATCTGTTACAAGAATATCAGCAATATCTACGTTTGATGGATTTACAAAAGCCTCTACGCTATCTACTGAAATACCGTTACTTCTTCCAGTTCTAAAGTTTAATCCTCTATAAGAAGCAATACCAAGTAAGATACCTTCATTATAGACAAAAATACCCTGGTTAATTGATGGGGTAATGGTTGTCCATCTAATTCCATTAGAATCTTTCGAAAGATAGGCACCAATAACACCATCATCATTAGAGGAGTCAAAAATATCATTCTTAATTTTTATACTTCCACCAATGTCCAGATTTTGTTCTGGGTTGGTTGAACCTATACCAACCTTACCAGATAAACCATCTGCATTGAATTTTGAAATTCCTCCTTTTGGTCCTACTGTAAGTTTTTCAGATACATTTAAAAGTCTAACTGCTAGACTGTCATCAATCGTTACATCATTTTGGAAGAAAGCATTGCCTTGGAATGTTGCAATTCCAGAAACATTAATATTATTGAATCTTGTTTGTTCTTCCTTTTCAAAGTCATAATATAACCTACCGTAAATATAAACGTCTTTATAAAAACGGGAATTTTCGTTGAAAAATGTTTCTTGACCAAAAGTATATTCTGACATATTAGAAAAGTTTCAATGCTCCGCCTACTAGTCCACCAATGATATCTGCACCAACATAAGTTCCAGCAAAGACTTGCTCTAAAAATGTAGATCCTTTTGGTGCAAGATTTCCTGTTAGAGCATCACAAGATGCTTCATTTCCTTGTATTAAAAATCTTCCGCCAGTTTTTATTTTTACATCCTTACCAGCATTTAAATTGATGTCTTCGTCAGCATCAATCGCAATTTTACTTCCTCTGATTCTAACCTGCCCATTTTTTTCTGCAGTTATACAAATATCACCATTTCTACCAACAATTGTTATATCAACACCAGTTGATTTTGCTTTTTGACCAGCAATAATTTCAATTGATTGATCATTATAGATTTTATATAAACCACCTTCACTCAATCCAGTAATACAAACATCTTTGTTGTCAGTAACCCCATATAGATTATAAACATCAGTGCCATTCGCCCCCATAGTGGGGTTGTTCATATCCAATCTAAATTTTGGACCAAAAGATTGTATACTTCTTTGATGCCAATTCTGCTTTGATAGGGGTCTTTGTGCCATTTATTTCGTAATACAATCGATAACTTGTTTGATATCTCCTTGGGGTTTTGTATCAAGATTTGGTTTAAGTATTGCCCCAGTTCCAGTTGCACTTAACACTGTAAGTACTGGTGAATCATTTAGATCTACAGTATTTATTGGGGTAACTTTAATGATAGAACCATTAAAGATTTGGGCACTATAAGTATTTCCAATGTTATCAACCACAGTATCACCATCACTATATCCATTACCAGGATCAACAACATCAACACTCGTTACAACATACGAATTAACATCTCCAACTGGATAATTTTCTCCTTCGGAAATTAGGTAAATCGCAACCACTTTTCCATTATCATCAATTATAGATCTTGCTACTGCTCCATATCCTTGATTACAATTATCAACAATCTCAACAAACGGTGGAAACTCGTATCCAGATCCAGAATTAGTTACTCTTACTCCAATTAGACTACCAGTTTTATTTCTACCTGTTCCAACAACAGCACCTAAAAGTGGAATTGCAGTGCATCCTTCTCCACCCCCACCAAAAATGTTGATAGTTGGTGGACTACAAGATAGTGGTGGTCCAGTATAGCACCCACCAAGAGGACTTGTTGTACTTGGATTTCTAGTTCCAGAATTAAATATATCAAATCCTGACGTCAAACTGGAAGCAGCATTAGTAGCAGAAGATGCTAACGATGCAGCGGTGTTAGCATTTTTGAGAATCTCAGAAAAAGGTGTTGGTGGAACATTTTTTGGACCAGATCCAATAACCCATTGAGAAACTCCTCCTCCACCTGATTTTGAAGGAGATTGTCCACAGTTTAACGCATCTGAAATTCCAGCGATTCCCCCAATTCCAGATCTTAATGTATTTCCAACACTAAATCCACCAAAAAATTGTAAGATATTTTGAACTCCACCGATTGCCGAAGATAATCCGCTTGATATCTTTCCAATAATATCATTGATCATTGAACCAACAAATTGGTTAGCAGCACAACTAACAAAGTTTGAAACATTATCAACCAGTGATTTTAAAATAGATTTAATAACATTACCCAATCCACCAATAATTGAATTTGTTATACAAGGTATCGTTCCTTCTAATGCTTTTACAGGAGGAACCATTGCAGTTTGTGCAGCAACACCAGCCAAATGAGCAGCTGCTGGATTTGCTGTTGCGGCAAGAACAATTGAGTAAACTTGTTTGTAGAGAAGTTGTAATCCTTTGTTTAGAATTGGAGCGATCTTTTTAAAGAGATCATTTACCATTCCACCAACTAAACCACTTGCAATGCCTTGAATTTTTGTAGTTACTCTATCAATTTCCCTATTAATAACCCCCTTTACATAATCAATCGAATTTGAAGCACTGGTGGTTAAATTTTGTACAGTGTTTATTAAACTACTAACTTCAGATCCGATTTTATTTACTGCAGAAGGTGCGGTGCTTGCTAGCTGTACTGTATCACCAATAGCACTAAAATATGAAATTTCACCTTGCCCCAAAGATGATGCTTGTTTTGGTGAAACGTGTCGTGGTGATTTTTGAGAATCTGCATTTTGTTCGTTTGATTCACCTTTCTTCAGAGTTCCATTTGGTGCTTTTATCTTATCAGTATATCCAGTAAAAGCTTGGAATGGATTTGCATAATCTTTTGATGGGACTTGAGAAGTTCTACCAAAAGTTCCCATAATAACTGGAAGTTGTGCATTATCACCATCTAAGAAAAATCCAAATACAACATCTCCTGGTTGCAATTTAACATCAGTTGCTACATTGGCAGCACCAGAACCAGCTGTTGTAGGAATCAAGCATTGTGCATATGGTAGATCTTCATTTGGCAGATCCACTTCACTATATGGGTGATATCCCATAATACGAACTTTATATCTATTTCCCCATCCAGAACCAGAAGCTTGACCTCCTTGAGATCCTATAGGAGGAATCTGACCGATCCACCAACGAAATCCGTCTCTTCCTAAAAAATTACTTTTAAGCAGTGATTCATCAATCATTTAGTCTCTCTTGCCTCTACGTTTTGCCCAAAAGTATCACGAACCAATTTCAATGAGGTATATGAATTTTCAGTGTCAAAATGATGACACAATTCCTTTATCATATATAGACCGCTTTGCTCCTTATCAAATTCTTTTGCATCTGATCTAGAAACTCTAGGAAATTGGCATTCAATAATATCACCTGCTCTTAAATTAGTATTCAAAGGAATCATCATATTCAGAGTTTGTGTGAATAAAGTATTATATCTCATCAATACCTGAGATTGGTATTTAAATGGATCACCGTTTGTATCAAAAGAAACATCTTTTTCCAAAGTTCCTACATCAAGGCATTGTGTAATAATCCTCGTTGGTACATTACCTAAATCAACGTTCGCACTATTTGAAATTTTTGGAAGAACTATTTCTTGTCCTAATGTTTTACTTTTACCCTGATAATCTTCTAATTTAAAAACTCCAAGTTTTTCATTTGTAAATTCAAAAGTTAATGGATTGAAAAACATTCTGTAACTACAGTATGTTCCCAATCTTAATTTTTCTATGAGGTTTTGGTTTTTCTCAGTTGAATAATTTAAAATTTTAAAGTCGTTATTTAACTTCTTATCTTTTTCATCATATGATTGTTGAGCTTCACTGTAAACATAAACTGCTTTTGGTTTTTGAAGTATTAGTTTATCAATTGATCTAAATTGAAATCCATCTCTATTTTGAAAGAAAACAAACCCAGCACTAGCATCTTTAGAAATATCTGGAACTGCTTTTGCTGCCAACCATATTAAAACAGTAAATGGTTTTCTTTGATTTCCAATAAAAGAATAAGAATTTAAAGATGGATCTATTGTGCCTATTTTATCTGTTTTTAATACGTCCTTCAATATTAATCTAATTGATTCTGATATTGGTGCTTTTTTATATTTTTTAATTACTCTTGTTGTTTCATTCGTAATTGCTTCTCTTGAAGTTAAGTGCAGAGTAAAACTTTCTCTTTGCGCCTCAGAAATAACATCAGTAATACTAGAAACGTAAAAATAATCTCTCTGATTTTCAGAAAAATCAAATGCTTGATTTGATTTGCTATTGGCAGAAATTTTTAAAGCAACTCTTTCTCCACCTCTCAAAGGAAGACCATTATAAATGGACATTTTAGTACCATCTGCATTCCCTTCGGAGTTTGGTGCAGCTACGGTATTTCCAGTGTTAATAACCTTAATTTTAGCAGTGACTGTAGGAGAGAATATGTCTTCATAATATTCAATCGCAACAGTTCCACCCCTAATGTCAACTGTTCTTTTTTGATCATTAGATTCAACAAATAATGTTTCTATAACCGACTTTTTTATTGACATCAGAGATATGCTAGGTCTAAAAGTAATTTTTTCTTGATAAAGGTATTTAACACTTCACCTTCAGGCATCTCAATCATTTGTGGTTGAGATTGACCTCCACCATAAACAACACTTGGTTCTGTAGATTGTCTATCATCAATAAAGATCATTTTTCTTCCTTTTCTTTCTGGTGTAACTTCTTGTGCAATTTGTTGCCCAGTTGGAGAAGGTGTAGAAATTTGTGCAGATGGTATTGAAGTTTGTTGTCCTATAGCAGGTTTAGTAAATGACCCTTGATTGGGAGATCCTGTGAGTAATAATGTATTTACATAAGCACCAGGATTTCCAGATCCACCATAAGCACTACTACCTTTTTGAGTAGAGTATTCAAAATGAATGTGGGGACCAGAAGATCTTCCTGTAGATCCAACTCTTGCAAAGGATGTTCCTGATTTAATCTTTCCAGATCTAATCAAGATTGAACTTAAGTGGGCAAGTCTTAATTGAACTCCTAATTCAGGAACCCAAACATCCATAAGATTTCCATAATCACCGTAAGGTCCAGCAGCAACAACCTCACAATCATATCTTAGAGCAATATAAGTACCGTTAGGTGCGGCAATATCTATTCCTTTATGAGTTCCACCTCTGGCACCATATGAATCTGTAATTTCAACATAACTAACACCTCTTCCTATAGTTTTAGTTAAAACATCACCAGATCTATATGTTCTTCCAGGTTGAATAGGAAGTTGAGAAACTGGTCCTGTTTGTCCAGGTTGACCTGGTTGACCGATTAATGATGGTCCTGGACCTTCTTTTTGAAGGAACTGATATGCTGTCTGAGAATATTCCCAACGTGCTCCAAGATCACCCCATCCAATGTATGCCTTTGATGCTCTTTTAAGTTCATCATCTGTAGCATTTGGATTCATAAAAACTTTAAGTAATCCATACTGCTTTAATTCTTCTTTAATCCAATCTATTTGTTCACCAGCACTTGCAGTTTCTAGTGGTTTACCTAAGAATTTTTCAGCATTAGTAATTCTACTTCTATTCCAACTAATTAATCCTTTATTAGTTCCAGCACCATCATTTAAAACCCAAGGTTTTCTTTTTGCATCCCATCCAGATTCTTGTTGAATGTTTCCAGCCAAATATGCAGCACCTTTAGCAGGAAATCCTTTTTGTAGTAAAAGTCTTGCACCTGTTTTCAAATCCTTTGCTTCAGCACCACCACCTCCAGAATATTCTGTAGGACCATATAAATCACTGTCTTCTTGAGTTCCAGTCCCAGGAGCATTTTCACCCAGTGGGGAAGATAAAATTTTATAACCTTCTTCGATCTGGATACCCATCTGTTCCATTGCCAAATAAAGTTCAGAGAATGCTGATTCAACTCTTCTTGAACTATCAAACAAATCAAATTGGAGTAAATTTTGCCCCATTGCACCCAATATATTTCCAAAAGAAGAAATTGCACTGTACATATTTTTGAAAATATTATTCATTATCTCAGCAGTCTTTTGAACTCTTTGAACAAATTCTGTTCCTAGTGCAATCCAAGTTGGAAGATTTTCCAACAACCAACCTGCTGTAATATATCCAATTGCATCCAAGATACGACCTAAGAATCCTTTTGTACTGGCTTGAATTGATCTGAATGCAACTGCCCCTGGATTATTTTGGGCAATAGATCCTAGTTCTAATTCTTCTTCTATCTGCTGCCTTTTTGAGTTTTCTAATTTTCTTGCTCTTAATACACTATTTCTAGAAAATATAGAAGATTGAATTCTTGATTGATTTAATACTATTGTTTCGACTTTTTTAGCAGTCTGAGTAGCATTGTCAACTCCTCTTTGAGTTGAACCCAAACTAGATCTAATAGTATCTACATTAATTCCAGATGAAATTACTGCCATATTATGTTACCACATTATACTGTAATTGTGAGTACATAACATAGAAATTATCTGGATTTGAAGACTTAATCAAAGGAACATCTGTTGAAGGACTTGTATCAACTGGTATATCTTGTTGTTGCTGTGCAGATCCAGTTTGTGCCATAATTATATCTGGTTTTGGTTCTGGTAAAGGACCAACTTGAAGTTGCTGTTTTGGTGGTGCTTGTGTTTGTGCAGTTGATGGAGTTGCTCTAATTTTTGGTGGTTCTTTTCCTGCTTCTGATGAAGTTGCAGGCGATATCATAGAACTCATATCAACCATTCCATATTCTGGTTTCTTAGAAAAATCAACCAAATTCATATCAGAAGAAAATGCTTTTGATGTATCAATATTCAAAGTCATTTCTGATGATTGTGGTGCCATTGGTGTTTGTGGAACCACAGGTGGTGCTTGCATTTGTTGAGTTGAAGAACTCATTGATGCTGGAGGAGTCAATGCTACTGAAACATTGGGTGAGACAGTTGGTGATGGTGCTGATGATGGTGGTGGTAAAGATGGTGCTGGTGGAGCTGCTGCAGAAGATCTTGATCCCATTGCAGTCTGTTGTGGTTGAACAGTTGGACTAGATGTTGTTGCACCACTTGACTGACCCTTTTCTGGGATGACGCCTTTTCCAAATAAATCTAACGCTTGTTCTGTCCAAAAAGCACCCTTTGCAATCTTTCCAGGAAGACCAGGAAGAAATGCAGCTGCACCTAACCCCGCTTCCCACCAATTTCCTTGAGCACCTTCAACAATACTTTGCAATCCTGTTCCTAGTCCTCCTGCAGGACCACTACGTGGTTTTCCACCAGGAGGTTTTGAAGTAGGTGCTGATCCAGGTTTTGATCCACCACCCATAACAGATCTTACAGCTGCTCCAGCTGCTTGGAATGGTTTTAATACAATAGATCCTAATAATCCAGTAACTCTACTAGTAATTCCTGTAACTGCTCTAAGAATTCCACCAATACCAAATCTAAGGGCAGAAATTGCTGTTATACCATATCCAATATTCTTAAGAATATTGTTTTTAATTTCTTCTATTTTTTTAGTATTTCCTTCTTCAAGTGCTCTAAGGGTTTCTACTCCTTGGTTGGTTAACCACCCTAAGAACAAATATCCTAAGGACTCTTTTATCCTATCAAAAATAGAGGTTAATTTTGGCGCAAGTTGTTGAACTGGTTGTGTTGCCTTTGTTTGTATTCTTCTTTCTAATTCTCCTTCTTTTCCTGCTCTGATATTTTGCTCTTCTAATCTTCTATTTGCCTCTTGCTCTTGAAGGAGTCTAGCGTTTTCTTGTTGACTTGTTGTTTGTATTGCATTTGCAATACCATTTAATCCAGCACTTAATCCAATTATATCAGTTTTAATTGATATAACTTGTTGTTGAATTGCAACCAGAGATTCTTGATTGCTCTTTACAATTGCTAAACTCTCACTATTATTACTATTTCTGTTTATTGGTACTAAAGCACCTCCACCACCAAAAACAGATGATGAAGTAATAGAACTACGTCTAAAAAGTGCCTTACGAACTTCTGAAGACAAGGGAGATCCTGTAACAGGGTCAACACCCGATTGAGCGATTGCTACAGGATCCATTTCAGCCATTTGCGCCGTTCTTTAGATTTTCTTCTTCAATATACTGATGGAGAAGTGAAAGATATACTTCCCTTTCCCAAGGAATCATATTTTCTAATTCTGTCAAGCTATATTTATGATGCTGAACGAGGGCAAAATTTGTCTTATAATATGACGCAAGATCTTCATGCGCCATAGCTATGCGAAAAAAGATGTTAATCCCTCCAAAAGAACTTCACTTTCAACTTTTGTTTCTGGGTTTTTTACTTTAATTGTGTGAGAAAGTTTTGGCATTGTTTCAAAAAACTTCTCAACTTGCTTAAACTGATTTGAAGTCAATTGCTCAACAAATTCAACCAACTCTTTTTTAGTATAGTCGGATGCTGCCCACGACTCTTCTTGATTGTAAACTTGCTCTATGCAAGAACAAATTAAATCAAATGTATCATCAACACTAATTTCATTTTCATTAGTAAAATTATTTCTAATAAATTCTGCCATTGAAGGATATCTCATCCTAATTGACAGTGAATCATCAAGTTTAATATCTCTTGAATGTTCCTCACTTGTATTAACCTTAATATCATCTAAATTAATAGTCAAAGGAACTTGAGTAACCCCATCATCAGGGCAAGTTACTAATACATCAACAGTTTCTCCTACAGATTTTCCTCTAATATTAAGAAATAGATATTCAATATCAAAAGTAGAAAGATCCTCTACCTTAATACCTCTTGTCAAAATACAGTTAGAGATAACTGTTTTTAAAGCCTCTGCTATCTGTGAAGTATCTTCACTTTCCATAGCAATGATGAGAATTTTTTCTTCTTTAACTAGAAAAGGGCGATATTTGATTTTTTTCTTTAATGAAGGAATTTCCAACTCATATGTTGGTGTACTAATTGTTGGTAAAGGCATAATATGCAATGTTGTTCAGTAAATTTATTTAGACCAGGAAATCAAATCAAACTTTTCTTGTCCAATCAGTTTGAGAGTATGATACTCCCCTGTTAGTTGTTTGATTATTATTGTTGCCAAGAAGATCCTTTCCAGAAGATGTAAATTTAATAGATGGATCTACACCAAAGGTATACAACTGTTGCTGTTGTCTAATATTATTTAATTCTTCGGCACTTAATTGTGGATCTTGATTTGGTCTGTATGATGGATCTAGATTATTATTATTTCCAAGATATTCACTGAATGTTGAAACTTTTCCAGCAACATAACGATCATATTGGAATGTTGCAGATGCTCTTAATATCTGAGAAGATTCATAGCTTACCTGAATTGAATTCATATTGAGTGGGAATAATCCAACAAAGTTATATTCAATTTCTCTAAAATAATCTCTATCAAATTTCACTATCTTAGTAGCATTAGACTTATAATATGTTGGATATTGCATCCTGAAAAAATAATTTGTTACATTGGGACTGATTGGTGCTTTTTCATCAGTAATTCCAATTGGATAAGAAGAACCACTTGCAATGAACTCCATCCAAGACTCTAAAAACTTAATTGTTTTATAATTCTTATCTACATAAAATTCCAAAGTAATTGGAGAAAATATTCTCGTATGTGCAAATTTTTCCTGAACTCCCTGATAGTTACCAGTAATATCAGCAGTTGCTAATTGAGTTGTTGGTAACTGAGCAGAATAACAAAGTAAACCAGCTTCTCTCGTAATAAAATTATAATCAACTCCTTTTGATTGAAGGTATGAGGTTAACTGTGGTGGAAGACCATTAAATTGAACCTCAAAGTGAGAACTTTGGGCAAGATTAGTAAAAAGAGGTTTTATGTCCGATATTCTGCGAGGTGAAGGCACTCTAAATACCTATTATGATAATTTTAGTATAACTATTTAGATGTCATATAAAGGAAAATATAAACCTTCTTTTCCAGAAAAATATAAAGGCGATCCAACAAATATCATTTATCGTTCTTTATGGGAAAGAAAATTTATGAGATACTGTGATTTGAATCAAACAATTCTTGAGTGGGGAAGTGAAGAAATTGCTCTACCCTATAGATCACCCGTTGATGGTAAAGTTCATAGATACTTTCCAGATTTCTATATTAAGGTAAAAGAAAGTACAGGAACGATTAAAAAATATCTTATTGAAATAAAGCCCAAAAAGCAAACAATTCCACCAGCAAAACCAAAGCGTCAAACAAAAGGATATTTGTATGAAGCTTTTGAATATGCAAAAAATCAGGCAAAATGGGCAGCTGCAAAAGATTATTGTAAAGATAGATTATGGGAATTTAAAGTTCTAACAGAGGATGATTTAGGAGTATGAGTAGAGTTAAATCAATTTTAGCTTCTATCAATGGTACTGAAGATCCTGATGATGTAATGCTAGAAATTCTAGATGCATTATCAGAAACTACGATTCTTCCTGAAGTGGGTAAATTTTACACTTTTGTCTATAAACCAAAAACTCCCGATATTCAATTTGACGAATTCCCTTTAGTTGGCGTAACTGATATCTATAGATGGGGATTTAGTGGAATAAATTTTCACTGGGGAGAAAAAAGAAATTATACTTGGGAAGAAGTGGTTGGAAAACTACATTTAGTATATAAATCTGAACTGAAAGACCTTAGATCTATTCCATATAAGAAAATACGGATAAATAACTAAAAAACATAAATGGCAGTCCCATCAGCTAGTTCTAATGCAACTCTTGGGTTTAGGCTTGCAAACCAAGGAGTTAATTTAGCAAAAAAAGAACCTATATCATTGAGATATCCATTTAGTAAACTCACAGACCGTGACGATTATCTGAAAATTGAAATCATAGAATATAAAGCTCCAGGTCTAGAAACAACTGGAGGCGCTAATTCTTTTGCATTAAGATCTAGTGAAGAGGCTCTAACAGATAGTAAAAAAAATCCAATAGCAACTATAATTTTACCAATGCCACAAGGTGTTGGTGATAATAATTCAGTTTCTTGGGGTGAAGATTCTTTAAGTGCCCCAACAGGAGCATTAACTACTGCAGCTAGTGACATAATTAGTGGATCTGGTATGGGTCAAGCACTTAAAACTGGTAGCAATTTAGTTAGTAAAATTACCTCAGCAGCAACAGATGGTACTGGTCAACAAGCTTTATCTGCTGCATTTGCAGGAGCTGCTGTAAATGCTTTACTTGGTCAAGGTGCAAATATAAATTCACTAATCGCTAGAACAACAGGTGGAATTATAAACCAAAACGTTGAACTACTATTCAATGCAGTTACAATTAGACCAGAATTTAATTTTACCTTTGAATTAGTTCCAAGATTTAAAAGAGAATCTGACGAAGTTAAAAAGATTATAAGACTCTTTAAACAAGCGATGTCTGCCAAAAGAGGAAGCACTACAGAAACGGGTGGTGGTTTCTTTGTAAAATCACCAGATGTTTTTAACATACAATATATGAGTGGTGGAAAAGTTCATCCATTCTTAAATAGATTTAAACCAATGGCATTGACTTCAATGTCAGTTAATTACACTGGATCTGGACAGTATGCAACATACTCAGATGCAACGCCTGTTCATATGCAATTAACACTTGCATTTAAGGAACTAACTCCAATTTATGCTGAGGATTATACAGATAGCGTACCAGGAGTAGGATACTGATGAGTTACTTCAGAGAATTACCAAATTTAGAGTATCAATCACCTCTTAAAGATAGAAATGGATCTTTATCCTATCTACTTGTAAAGAATTTATTTCGTAGAGTAAAACTCCGTGATGATTTACAGAATGTTTTTACTCTCTTTAATAAATATCAAATTCCTGAAGGTGCCAGACCAGACACAGTTGCAGAAGAATTATATGGAAGTTCCGAATATGATTGGGTAGTTCTTCTTTCTGCTGGAATTATAAATGTCAGAGATCAATGGCCATTATCTGATAGAGATATTTACAGATTTGCTGAAAACAAATATGGAGATGCTCTTAATGATGTAAAATATTATCAAACAACTCAAGTAAAGGATTCTAAGGGAAGATTAATATTACCTTCTGGAAAAGTTGTTGATCCAAACTTTACAATTCCAAATCCTAATTTTCCAAATCTAACACTCAATCCAGTTGTTGGTGTCACAAATTATGAATATGAAGTTCTAAAAAATAATGAGAAGAGAGCAATTTATATTTTAAAGCCAATCTACCTACAACAATTTGTTACTGATATTCGTAGAGAACTTCTTTATGATAAATCATCACAATATGTTAACTCCAGATTGATTAAGACAGAAAACACAAGAGTCAGTTCCCCAGAATAAAAAAGGAGGGTTTTAACCCTCCTTTACTTTATGAGATCACTCTTCTGCCAAACGGGCAAAGTAAGAGAGAGTATCATCATCTTCATCCTCATCAACTGAAGCACTACGAGTTGGCTTCAGATTATTGAGTTGTTCACGAAGATCATCATCAAGTTCCTTCACAGAACCACGAGTGTTATCTTCTTCCCCAAACTCATCGGGATCTTGGAGTTTAGGAGTACCCTTCAGACCAAGAGTGTAATCAAGACGCTTTCGCAGATCTTCATAACTCTTGAACTGATCTGGAGAAACAAACTCGGAGAGAGAATATTGCTTTTTCCAGATTGCTTCTAGTTCGTCATCATCATCCAGAAGGGCACCAGCAGCAGCAAACTCGCTGGAATCATAGTTACGATAACCAGCAACGTTCTTTGCCTTGAGTTTGAAGTTAGCACCTTGCCAGAAATCGAATGGATCGATTGCTTGCTCATCTTCAAACTCAGGTTGCATTGCAGCAGCAATCTTATCAAAGATTTTCTTACCGTACTTAAACAGGAAGACTTTACCTTCGTTTTCAGGATTTGCTGGATCTTTTACAACATAGATATTGCTAACATAGGTGAGTTTGCGCTTTTGCTTACGCGCAACCTCTTTATTGGCATCAATTCCAGAATTCCACAGTTGAGAATTGTGCTCACAAATAGGGCATTTCTGATTCACTGAAGTCAGGCAGTTATCAATCAACCAACCGCCAGGACCTTGAAATGCGTGACTGTAAACTTTAACAAAAGGAAGATCTTCACTTTCAGGGGCAGGAAGGAAACGGATTACGGCATAACCATTGCCGCTTTTATCTACATCCAGTTTCCACAGACGGTCATCAGAAGAACCGCTGGTAGTATTCATTTTTTCAACTTCTTTCACCAGTTTCGCGGTGAGAGAACCAAGTTTAGACTGTTTCTTGAGATCGGCAAATGCCATTTGGATACCTCGGATACGTTAGATACGGGGGATGTACTGATTTGTACTTGGATAGTATAGCAAAGAATCTTGGTTTAGTCAAGATTGTTTTTGAGAGCCTCAATTGTTTTGGTCATACTGCTGAACAAAATTGACATATCTGTATCTGGCGGAAATCCCATAATTGCAATTGATTTTTTCAAATTTTCTTTGAGTTGAACTGCTTGGGGATCATCCGAAAGAGACAATCGTGTATACATTACACGTTGCTTTTCAAGCAATTGAGTCATCTTTTCAATGTTTTCCACTTTTTCTTCTTTTGTCATATATCCAAAAGTAAGAATTGTCCCATAAAGTTGTTGTTGGAGATTTTGAATTTCCTCCAACTCTTTCTGAATAATTTCAGAATCAAAAAAACTACTCATGGATTATACTCCTAAGAATTTTTTTGTAGTGAAATACATCAATATTTAGAAATGGATTATATTTTTTTATTTTTAAACTTACGGTTTCCCACACTGGGTCTTGGAGTTTTTTATCAAAATTTTTGGTTAGGTGAAATATTTTGTCGTATATTACGAAAGATTCCAGAGATAATTTTCCGCTTAGATATCTTTTGAGGACTGGTGGATGTCCTTTGGAACAGTTGAAAACATCGTTCAATTCTATTTCCGAGAACAATTCGTTGCTTTGTTCTTTGAATAAGTAAGTCAAACTCTGTTGGCGTCGCATCCATTCTGCGTATATTCTTTCTCCAGAATTGATAATTTCTCCAATCCATAAGTTTTGTGGGTTATCTGTGGATACAAAATTTGCCAACAAAAAATCTAAGACTTCTTTATCTGAATATTTTCGACTAGTCTTCTCAAACCAATATTTATCTTTACGCCTATTAAATGATGTTAAGGTTGCTCTAGATTTACCACCATACTTAAAAAAGTCATATTTACTGTTCGTAAAATGACTTTTCATAGAAAGATAAGTTTGATATGTCTCAAAAGGACTCATAACGGAAGTTTTGCTTTAGATGTTTTTTTCATAAAGTTAAGACGAATAGCGTCCCACTTTAATCGTTCTTTTAATGGTTTTGAAATAAGTTTAGTAACAGAATCTACTTCAAGACTGTTGGTTTCACAATAGTGAACAATTGCGTCGATGTAATTTAAATTTTCTTCGGCAACAATTTTTTCAATCTCAAGAGCAAACTTAGAAGGTGTTAAAAACTTATTTTGTATTACCTGTTCTAACTCTTTATTTGGTTCCATAGAGCTCCAGTTTATCTCTAACAAACTTTCTAATGTATTTGCTGAGGAGTTTGATGTATTTTGATTTGTCATATTCTTCATAGACGACGCATTCTCCATTTTCACAAGCCATAATGATTACAAGTTTTTTGACTGAAATACCAGTCAGTTCGTATAGCATACAACCGTATGCCATACATTGAACAAAATAGTGTTCGATCCACTCTCGTGGTTTTGGTTTTTTGGAAGTCTTAAAATCGATTATTGCTAACTCACCGTTATATTCAGCAATACAGTCAACTGTCCCAGCGATTCCCAGTTGCTTACTATATAGGGACCCTTCGAGGGCGTAAATATTATTTATACATTTTAGATTCGCCTTCGCAATCTTAAAAAGAAAATCCGCAATCGGCGCAACTGGCGGTAAATCTTTATTGTAAAGATAATTCTCCACAAGAGAATGCATGTCCGTGCCGCGAGAAGTAGCCGCTTTAGTAATCTTTTGCGCCTCATCCTCACCAACCTTTTTGCGCCAGTTATCGAAGATTTCACGATTAAAATGACTGGTAACAGATGTGATGGATACTAATCTTAGAAGTTCTTGTTCATCTGGAATTTTATAATAACGAACACCATCTATAGTTTCTCTCTCAAGTTGAGGGAGATTCAAATCAACGTGATTAAACATTACATACCTACTTCCATTTTTGCAATAATGTACTCCTTAACAATTCCAGAACGAACAATATCATTAACGTCAAATTCAATAATATCAAAAGATGGCATTGATCTGACAATTTTCATAAAATCAATAATTCCATTTTTGTCATTGGTTTTTTGCAAATCTGATTGAGTTGCATCACCACAGAACATAATTTTAGAATTTTCACCCACACGGGTAATTATACTATCTAATTCATGGAATGTCAAATTTTGAAATTCATCAACTATAATAATAGAATTATCTAGTGTTGTTCCACGAAGAAAAGAGGTGCTCCAGAATTTGATTGTTTCCTGTGACTTTAAGTTACCATAGAGCATCTCAAAATCTACATCACTAGGCATCTGGAACATATACTTCACCATATTCTTATAAGGAATTTGATACAGTGAAGACTTATCTTCATGATCTCCTGGAAGAAATCCAATTTCTCTAGTTGCTACTAATGAACGAACAATGTAAATTTGTTCATATGGAGTTCTTTCATCTAAAACATCGCAAAGTGCATTATAAAGAGTAATAAAGGTTTTTCCAGTACCAGCACAACCATAGGCAATTAGATGTTTTCCAGATTCATAAGAATCAAAAAGTCTTTTTTGATTATCTGTAAGTGGTTCAATATCCACAAGATAATCCGAACTTAGAGGTTTTCTCCTCTTCATCTGCTTTGCAGTCATCCCAACGCCAATTGGTTGATCAACAGATCCTCTCTTTCTTCGTGCCATAAGATGTTAGATTTTTTTTACGTTTGATCCTGGCATTTTAGATGCACGTCCAAGTACATCATTCCACCCAGGATTTTTTTGAATAAGTTTGTTTTGCCAATCACCAACCTCACCAGGGCTAGCACATCCTTCAGACCAATCCCTCTTCCATTCAGGATTGTCTTTATACCATTGTTGAATGTCGTGGACACTCATCTCAATTACTTTTTTTTCACCAGTTTCAACGTGTACAATAGGATAAATCGCCATATGTTACAAAATCAAGATAACTTATTTAGACCCATTCAAGAGCTTCTGCTACTGTTGGGAACTGTTCGGAAAACACTTTCTTACATTCCAAAGCAATGTCCATATGCTCTTTCTGAGTTCCATTTGCAGAACGCAGATTAATATAATGTATCCATGAACGGCATGATCCACTCATATAGATGCGTGTGGGCGTTGCCAAGGGCAGCACAAACCTTGCACACTCTTTTGCTACTCCCGCTTCCAACATCCTCTTGTAGAGGTTATTAGCGTTGGCAAACAGTTCGGCAATTTCAGATTGAAACTTTAGTTTTACATAATCACCGAGATCATCAGTAGAATTCTGACGGTTCTTGGTATCTTGTCTACGAAGTTCTGGAATAGGAATATTCTCAGTAATTAGATTTGTATCGGCATAACGCTGTGAAAATTCCTGATATGTAAAGGATCTATGTCGCAAAATTTGAGCGGCGATACCACGATTGGTCTCAATCTCAAGCGTCATAAAAGACTGTTCAAACACAGACCAATGATTATGCTTAATACAATAAGCAAGCAACTTGGCATAATTTTCGTTGTCTTGATTCGCTGGGTTGCTAACTCTAGCAACATACGCCATTGTTTTTTCTGCATCGGGAGTAACGCTGATGAGTCTTACGGTCATTTTTTTCCAAATCCTTTGTGATTTTTTGCTTCGATTTCTTTATAGTGATCTTCAACAATTTTCAATTGCTGCTTCATATATTTTAATTCTTCTTCACTATAAAGATAATCTTCTTTAATTGCCTTTTTTAAAATGTTAATTGCCCTTTTTCCTCTCATAACTATTCAATCCAATCTTTAAAAATTTTAAGAGACTCGTCCCAAGTAATTATACCACTATCTGTTTCAGTTGTGTGAGGCATAAAGCAAAGTGTCCATCTACCTTGATTAGTGGGATTATAAGTACCGTGAAGAACTCCAACGTTGACTAAACTCGGTTTGTTAGTATTTGCCTCATACAAAAAAGTACAATCTTCTTCATTAGCCCAAAGATTGTCGTGATGATCTGATGTATATCCTGGAAGTTGTCCTTTAATTTGTCTTCTCTGAACTATATCAGACTTCCACCACTGAATAACTCCTTCTTCTGGTCCCCAACTTGTGTTTATCTTAATGTGATCACTATACTCACCAAAGTCAGTATGAATTGGAATTTTTCCGAAAGGTGGAGTATAGAAAACATCTACTCTACCACAAAACATTCCATATCCCAAAGATCTAAACCATTCATCTACTTCTGGATAATCTGCATCGTGTAAAAATTGATGATATGGAGTATCACCACAAGTTTCAAACATTTCTAGTTTTTTAACTTCAAATGGTAATTTCAAATATCTATGAAATCTATTTTCCATCATCCGTCATCATCTTCAAAAATTTCATCATAATCCAATTCTTTTGGGCGCACATCTTTATATTTGTACGCTTGAACATCAGAATAAACCTCTGCTTTTAAATTATCCAAGAGAATTTCCATATTTCTCACAAGTAATTTGAGTTTATCTCTATCCATATTATTTAATTGTTCTCCTAAAAGATTATACACAAAAAAAGAGGGGTAGTCAACCCCTCTTGTTGAAGAAATTACTTATAGAGTAAGTGAATTTCAATAGATATTAAAGCTATAGCAAGAACACTTGCTAATGTTATTTGAGCAATAATCATCTTTTCTTCTCTCCTGTAGAACAGTGACCTGCACTACAGAGAGATGCTTGATGACGACGCTCTTCTTTTTGTTTTTGTTCTTTAATGAGTTGTAGGAAGTTTAGCTTTTGCATCACTTCGCCTCCTTTACAAACTTAACACCACGATAGGTTTCGTTGTATTGTTGAGGCTGTTGTTGCGCCTGCTGCTGGCGGCGAACTTCAGTGTCATATGAGACACCACGATATACGACTTGTGACATTAGGTTTTCTCCTTAATTTTGAGGCTAAAGAGCGTTCCTTCAGTCGGCTTTTGCGTCTATTTTACACTCCTTTGGAGAGATCTGTTTGATCTCCCAAATCAAATCATTCTTTGCTTGAGCAGGAATATCCGTTTTAAGGACCCTCCCTGCCATTAATTGTGCTTGAAGACAAGTTAGAATGAGTGCTTCCATAGATGAACGATCCGTTCCGAGTCGGCTTACTTCCGTCCTATTAAGTTTTTAGCACTTTGTGATAACATCCTTTCGGAGTTCTAGTAGCAATCGGTCTTCTTTTTTCTGATGGACTATATCGTCGTTTTTAACGATATCCATTAGTTCCCACGCTGCGTCACAACTTATAGTTACTGGATATTCAGTTTTTAAAAATTGTGGCGTAGAAAAAGAAAGAAGTGGAACCCATGCTAACAGCAAAAGTGCCTTAGACATAGGATGAACGTTAGGGGATTATTATACCCCTATTCAATCTATATATGCAAGTAATATCTTTAAACCGTAACAATAGATACAAAAGTGTATCGATATTATACTAAAAAGCGTGAAGATTTATGAAAAACCTTCACGCGAGAAAATTTTGGCGGAAATTTTTTGCCCCTCCAGGGAAATCACTTTCGCTTTTTCTTTTCGGGTGCCTTGTATCCCCAGGTCTTTGGGTTATGCCTACCATAACCAAATTCAATACTCTTTAAATTTTTACGAAACTTATCCCAGTACATATCAAATAATTTAGTTCTGGATCCTCTTGTAAGATCATAACAAATTTCATCATCTACAACATACTTGATAATATAGGCATCGTTAGGAGCTTCTTTTGTGCAGACCTCAGCATATGTGCCATTTTCAATCAAAATGTCACATCCATAACGTGATCTACAATTTTCTTTTTCTGCTGGTGTCCAAGAGTCCATATTCTTTTCTGTTTTAGATGCCCTTTCAACTACTTCTTTCAATTTATCACTCATATTAAATCTCCAATATAATCTCTATTAAGACCTGCCTCCCCATCTAATATCGGGATATGCTTCCGAAACAACTTCTTTTGTAATCTTATACTTATCAGAAAGCCTCTTGTCCTTCACAAGTACAAGAATTTCTGCTTCAAGAGGATGAAGTCCTTGAAGAATGTTAATAAACATTGTTTCTCTGCGAAGAGAACTCAGACCATCATTTCCACCTTTGATAAAGTTATAAAATCTTTGGTATTCTTTACGGATCGAAGATTTTCCTTGATCAGATGCTCCAAGTGAGGTGGTTCCTAGTTCACCCATTTTGGAAACTGCATCATTAATCTTAGAACTAATCGTTCCACTAAAAGAGTTTTGCTCCCCAACGCTCGCATAAGGAACATCTCCTTCGGGGAGCATAGAAATTACGGTTTCATCAAAATTCCAAATAAAGAGAGCTTTTAATGAAGGGTGCTCGTACTTCTTTAAAATTTCTACTTTCTTAGAATTACTTCTCTGTTTGGAAGTTAAATTTAAAATTTCAAAAATAAAAGGATTGCTTGGCAGATCTGCTTCAGCAACTTTAGTTGTTTGAGAACTAGTCTTCGTCCTCGCTTTCGTCGTAGTCATAATCGTTTTCAAACCTCACGGCAAGTATTTCGTCTGGGATAATGTTTCCATTACTATCATACATTTCAGGATGAAATTTAGGAATTTCTCTATAATTCATCATATATTCTCTAGCAACCCAACCTGCCATTATCCCTACTATAAAAAATAAAACGGTTAAAAATGAACCGAATACTAAACTAGTTGCTAACATGGCTTTCTCTCTGGGGAAACTACGGTATTTTCCTTCTCTTGATGGAAAACTCAAAGTGGATGGTTACTTCCCGTTTTAGAAAGCAAACCATCTTTTCAAAGATGATATGGAAGGACTTGGTCTGCTTTCTTTTTCCTCCATTTAGAATGAGATCAATACCACGATTAACGTGGTCGTTATTATTTATGTTCACTATCAAACAATACTTTGTTCTTTAAGATATTTAATAGTATCAGTACAACCACCTAATCTGGTTTCATTACAAACAACTTGAGGAAAGGTAGATCCTTCTCCAAATTCAGAATAAAATTCTTCTCTGGTAAAATCTTCTCCCAAAGTATAAACGACATGTGCCTGTTTTGTCAACTCCAGCACTTGTTTGATTTTATCGCAATAAGGACAACCTTCCTTTGAGTAAACTGTAAAATTCATATTTTTAACTAGGTAAAATAAAGTTTGGTAACATATATTTAACAACATTATTTACTCGATCATTTACACACTTCATTTGATTGAGAGTTTCCTGATCGATCAAATCTGGGTGATACCACCAATCTTCAAATGAACTATTATCATTTGGAGAAACATCATTTACTGCGAGTTCATATCCTTGTGCTTTCAAATACCTTCTGGATTTTTCCCTGAAGGATGAAGTCATATCAATGTAGTGATCGTGTTCGTAGGTAATGATTGCAAACTTCCACTTTTCAAAAGGAATCGAAAGTAGGATTTCAAAAGTGGTTTTAGATGGCTCACAATCCAGTTGAAGGTAATCCCATACTCTCTCTTCACTGAAACTTGAAAGAAGTTGTTCATAATCAACTTCTAGAGCATCTTTACAGAGAATCATATTCTTACGCTCTCTTTCAAATTGTTCACACAAACCTGGAACAATTTCGATAGAAATACCATTCCAACCAAATTCTGTTTCAAGAAGTGCAGTATTATTTTGATAGAAAGGTTGTTGTGCTCCGATTTCTAAATACAATCCATTTCTCTTACCATTAAGCATACTCAGAATGAACATATCTTGATATGCTTGAGAATGATTCTTTTCGATGTTTTCTGATCCTGGGAACTTATTTCTCAAATAAGAATGCTTTTCTTTTTGATACTTAATGATCTTATCGGGAATATCACCACTACCAAGTTGCATCAAGTTGTTTTGAACTGCTTCGTAGTGAACTGGATCCAATTTGTAGTTGTTTTTCAGATGCTGGAACAGAGATCTGCATTCAGTTCCTTTGCCCCACCAATAAGAAGAAACAGCCTTCTCAAAGTAGAGAACATATTCTCCTGGATACTCACAGGAAGTTCTGAGAGGTTCTGGGTCCTTGTTTGCAAACAATATACCCTGAGTTGCATAAACGTAAGCGTCCTGCCATTGCTGGCGCTTTTCGTGGAACCTGGCGAGGAGAAAATACGCCTCTGGTCTTTCTGGTAGAAGGCAGAGAGCGTGTTGCAGCAGAGTTCTAGCAGTTGCATCACGAGTGCCTTGTTTTTCATAACAAAAGTGCCCGTAAAGCAGTGCCTCATAAGTTAGATTATCGTTCTCAGATCTTTCTGCACATCTTAAGAAATAAGATAGTGCAGGAGCAGTATGTTCTTGAGTCCAATACCACATTCCTAGATTGAAATTGTGATCTGGATTCTCAGGATCTAAAGAATAAGCAGTTAAAAGTGATTCAATATCATTTAATTTGCTATCACTTTTTTCTATAGTAAAAGATTTATTCATAATTTTTGGAGACTCTTTTTCTTTTTTAACAGGAACACTTGGAGACTTTTGTTTCCACCAATTCAACACGGTTTGACTTGCGTGATAGTGGTCTCTTTTTTGACCAGCATTTACATCATCATCTTGTTCTTTTGAAAAAGTTGATTCAAAATCGTTTTCTTCAACAAAAAGCGGAATTGTATATGCTTTACCTAAAACTGTAAAAAGAATATTCTCAATTAAAGGCATCACGTCAGAATTGGGTACTTCAAGATGATAAGTATCCTCTCTGATGTAAGTATCTATAATTCTTTTCGCATACTCTCTTTTAATAATATATGCAGTTGCACTCCAATCATTCCAATATCTTTCACGCAACTCAAATGTATCAAAATCATTCCTGATCGTTAGAAGTTGTACAACATCCCAATCACTAGGAAGTTTATCCACGAATTGTTGCCAACTGAAGTCCCAATACTTAACGGTTTCAAGACTCAGATCATCCTCACAGAAGAATGCATAATCTTCTTGGGTTTCTTCATACCATTTCTTAATTGCTTTTAGATGAGAAACACAGCATCCTGCAGTGCCATCATTTAACTGGAACAGATACTTTCCAGTTAACTTATCATCAGAATCAGCAAATCGTTTAGAAATAATAGGATTGGCTACAATACCATACTCAGAAAATTGAGCTTCAATATTCTTCTGCCTATCGGCACTTTCCTCAAGAGTCATATAATAGACTGAGGGAAAATTCTCTAGTTTATTCATATCCTTTTCAGCGTAGTAATGTTGATCGTCAATTTGTTGAATAATCCATTTGGTCTTTCTTTCAACATAATAACTATCACCAAAAGGAACTATTTCAGCGTTACGTTTGATATGATGTTGTGCCAAAGCATAGTCAGTTTCCCACTGAACTTTATCTTCAGCATACATATGAATCAAATTGTTTTTGATGTATTCTTCATCATTTTTGTCATACCCTTCAAAATTTTCAGTTCTCTTCTTATCTGGATGAGCGATATGAAGAAGAGTATGATCGTAGTGTAGTTTTTTATGTTGAAGACCTAGAAGTTCTAGACGATGGCAGATCTCATCATCTTCATAGGCATAATACTTTCCTAGATTTTCATTATATCCACCAATCTTATCAAAGAATTCTTTCTTTGTAAAAATAAGTCCTTTTAGATATTTGAAGTATGGGCTATATGAATTAACATATTTCACCATCTGTTCAAAGGACATATTTGATGGATCAATTACATAATTCTCACCATTGAAATAATCAAAGACTTCTATTTCGTGATTGCCAGAAATAAAAGAATTTTCATCTGGAATATAGTTCTCAAAGAAATTATAGTAAGGATTAAAAAGATAATCAGTATCTACCTTAAGAATATAATCTCCAGTAGCAATACTTGCTGCAAGATTCAGAGGTTGTGGTTGATTGAAATACTTTTGGTTTTGAACTGTAATGATTTTGATACGTTCATCCCTTTCGGTTAAATGTGATAACGATTCATCAGAATCCCAATCAACAATAATAATCTCTTTTATTTCATCTTTAAGCAACCAAGATGAAAGAGAGATTGTCAATGGTTCATATCTATTTTTACAGGCACAGATTAAAGAAACATTCATAGAACAATCCAATGTGGTAAATATAAATCTTTAGTATTCCAACTAGAAAAATCTCCAGCGAACCAATCTTTAGGAGCGATAGTTTTTTTACTATCTGCTAACCAAGATCCCCACCAGGAGAATGAAGAGTTTGCAATGATATGATAGTCACATAAGGACATTAAACACAAATCAATATGAGAATTATTTGATTTTGATATTTTAAATCTTTTTGATGTAAATTTAGTTTTACACCACTCATAATCATCAGTTAAAACAATAACTGGAAGATCAGGCAAAAGATCTAAAGATTGATAATAATACTCTAACGGTAGAGAATAAAAATTTTTATCTGTTAGATAATCTGTTCTTCTAACGTGTAAAGAAATAACTTCTTGATTTCGAAAAAGATTTTCTTTATAATGAGAACATATATTAGTTATTCTATCATAAAAAGTGAAATCTTGTCTGATTTCTTTTTCTATGTGGGAAAAATACTTTTCAGTTTGAAAGTACCCAACAAGATCAACATCATCTGGACAGTTATCTAAAAGATTTTGATCAAATTCAAATCTTTCAATAGAAAGGATCTGAGTATTTTGATTCTTTTCTGTTAAAGGAATTTTAAAACAACTTGTTAACTCATTGTTCTCAGGGATGGAATAAGAGTATCCTTTATGAGATGCTATTCCTTTGAGAGCAGCATATTGGAACATTTGATTTCCCAAGCGTCCCATATGTCCAAGATTATTAAATGATATCATTATCTACAAAAATAGTATTGATGTCATCTCTATAAAGTTCTTTATAGTTGTTTTGATGAATATAACTTCTAAGTTTTTTAACTCGATCTAAAATGTTTTGATTATCTGTAAAGTATTGATGATCATCTACCAATTCAATAATCAACATCTTTGGTCTCCATTCGTTCAGATTAAATGAATAAAAGACCTGATCTTCTCTACCTTCAACATCAACAACTAAAAGATCAAAAGTTTTTGGAACATTATATCTTTCCAAAAACTGATCCATTCTAATTTGATAGCATTGCTCTTCCTTATATGCTGGATAGTTGAACTTATTAATTCCAATCTGAGCGTGTTCTTCTTCTAAGCTAGAAAGAACATCATTACTATAGATTTTTTGAATTCCGTTCTCCAATCCAATGGCAACATTAGAAACAATTACATTATTATCTTTATGCCTCTCTAAGCATTTAACATAATGTGATGTAATTGGTTCTACATAAATTCCTCTCCATCCAGCATCTGCTAAACAAGATGTGTTTGAAACTGTTTCCCCATCATAGGCACCAACTTCAATAAACATTCTATTGTTGATGCACTTTCCAAAATACTCAATATAAATCTTATCTAAATTTGGGATTTGACAAGTTTGTGATAAGGTATACATATTCATTCAAAAATGTAATCCATCGTCACTTTCTTGTTCACTCTAAGCAGATAAGCAGCATTATCTTGGAATCCAAAAGTAATCAACAGATCATCACCATACTCACACATACCAACAGCAAACTCAATATCTGCATTGAGAAATGAGAAGAGTTTTGAAACCTTAGTGATATTCCACTTATTATCCCATACAACAAAACGATGGCGATAAACCGCATCCTTTCTACCTTGCTCACTCCAGAATAAGTCAGTTTCATGAACCAGGCAGAAATGAAACCCACTATCCAGAGGAATAACCTGAGATCCACCACGAAGATCGCTACATCCAATATCTCTCCAATCAGTTAGAACAACCGTTTCTGTTTGTTGAGTTTCAAGATCATAACGAACAACTTCCGTACCATTGGTCCACTTCACAAAGTGGTATGGCATATCAATAATCGGCATCCAGTTCTTTTCACAATACGATTCCTTGTTTGCTGGAGTCGGAATTCGAATACGTGAAACTTCTTGAATATTGTTGTGATGAACTATAATTTCGCACATTTCCATTCGACCTGTACCAATGGTATCAAGGTCTCTGCGAACTCCGATTAGATAAAGATGCCCATCCCAACGAACGATCCTGGCATCTTCCAGACCAACAAATTCCCACAGTTCTTTTTCAGGGAACTTTGTTGTGTTAACGTGATCATATCTTTTAATTCTCAATTTATCATCCATCTCACAGAAAACATTCCAAGTGCGGAGATGCATGTCATTTTCTGGATGAATATAAACCAATGGTCCCCATTGGTTTTCATAGATTTTCTTTTCGGAATGATAAAGAGTATAGTTAATATTTCTTAGATTAGTTACAATCTTACCATTATCATTATAGATGGATGGATTAGTTAAGGAAGGTCCACAAAGATCTTTTGAAGGAATAACTAAAGGATGAATAGATCCTCCATTCTCTAATGCGTGTTTTACAAAGTTCATACAAAAACAAAAAGTTTAAAACAATTATAACATAATTTATCTAGGTATTGCAAGGCAAGGTCTCTTATCATAAATCATTTTTTTATAAGGACCGTTTGCATCAACATAGTGAAGAAACGCTTGCAAATACCAAGGTTGTTCAAATGGTTCTCTCCAATGCCAGAGATCACATCCTCGATAAATGCAAAGATCTCCTGGTTCTAACAGAATTTCTACAGCATCTGTACCATCTTTATTTTTACTAAAGTAGATTGGGCTTATTTTTTGCCCTTCTGGAATTGCCAGAGAAAGAGTTGCAGAGATCTGGCAAGATTCCCTATCTTGATGTATTTCTAATTCATCTCCTTTCAGATATTTTCTAGTATAAGAATAAGTCGGTAAAAGAGAGACTCCTGTCAATTCGCTTAGAGGTTGGCAAGAATCTGATAGGATTGTTTCTACTAATGGATCGGAATAGAAACAATGAGCATTATCTACCTGAGAATCCCCTTTTGTTGAGTATCCAGCAGCGATTAAAATATCAAAGTATCTTTTTATAAAGGACACAAAATCTTTTTCTAGGTAGTTCTTAACTACCAAAAATCCTTGATCATCAAAACTCATACTAAATGTTTTTTGATATTATATCACAAATTTGATCTAAGTTCATCCTCCCTTTCTTTAGCAGATTTGATAGGAGCAGAAAGAACTATATCTTCTTTTGTCCCTTTTAATTCTCCACCTTCCGAAGTTATTCTTTCAACTTCTTGATATACAATCTCATCTATTGCTTGCCTACATCTCTCATAAACGGCATTTTCAATCCACTCCTGGGGATCATATGCGATATATCTCAACGCTTTATCCTGAGATTCAGTTAGTTCAATTGTATAAATCATAAGATTATCCTAAGTATGCAATGGTCATTCCACTATATGTATCAGTTGCGTGCAGATAAGTACTATTACTATTAGCAATTATACTAATAAAATCATTTACTGCACAGGTTATTAAACAAGTTCCAGAAGTTACTCTATCATTTTGAGTATAAAAACGAGTAACTCTTGTACCATTTTTTGCAATCCAATATTCATGAGCCGCTGCTGTTTGGATGAGAGTATATACACTAACTAAATACTCTCCAGCTACAGGAGCAGTAAATCTACCATTAGAGGTATTAAAAGCTGCTGTTCCTCTAACATTCCCCTGCAATACTAAATTCCAAGGTACTTCTCCATTTCCATTTTGAGCGGTATAATTATTTTGGCTACCTGCAACAAAAACTCTAGGATACTCATTTCGCAAAGATGATCCAAGATAAGGAATACCTCCTGATGTAGTTACAATAGTTGATCCATCAATACCCAATATTGATGAAACCCTTAAGTTGCTCATAATCCTTCTGGTTTTGGATACTTCTCTTTAACCTTATTTATTTCTTCTTTCCACCCATCATAACCTTTATGATAAAGGAGGTCTAATTGATCTTGAATAGATGGGTATTCTGGTTTTCTTAACCGTTGATAATTATTTTTAACCCATTCTCGTTGGAGTCTTTCTGCTTCTATAATAATTTCTTCTTCTGTTGGTGGAGCTAAATCGTTATCATCTGACCATTGAAGAGTTGAATAATCTTCATTTACAATAGAAAACTGTGCTCCAGGTCTTAAACTAAGAAGTGCTTCAGAAGTAAAATAGTTCATCCTGCTACCTCCAAAACTTGAATCCATGAGTGTCCTCCTCCATTTTCAGCATTAACTGGTGTTGATCCCATTCCATAAATTATATTTGATACTGATGTGGTATGCCTATTCAAATAAATTCCACCAGTATTATTTGAACAAACTGCATAAAGAGCGTAAGTGATTGGAGAAGAAGTTGCTGGAGAATCCAAGGTAGATACTGTGGTTTTATCTACCTGAGACTGATTGGCATAATCAACTTCATAACATGACATTTCTAACAATGATGTAGTTCCATTCCTCACAATGTGCAATCTATTATTAGTGTAAGTTCCATTACCACCCATATTAGTAGATCCAGTAATTAAAAATTTACTAGATGAAGATGATGGTGTTACAGTCAAGCTAAGACCTGATAATGCTACTGGAGTTTGTAAAGTAATAGTCTGAACATCTGAAGATTTGGCATAATATACCGCAAGAATGCTTCCTGTACTATTGAGAATTGGATTTCCTGTGACTGTTTGAATTGCATTAGCTCTTAAAGTGCTCATTATGAATCTCCCTCTGGTTTAGGATACTTTGCCTTCACAGCAAGACACGCATCTATATATGCTTGAATTTGTTCTTGATCGCCCTTCACAATACCATCAAGATAATCTTTAAAATCTGGGTATTCTGCTGCACGAAGTCTTTGATACTCAGTATCTTCCCATTCTTTTTGAAGTCTTGCTGCTTCAGTTTCCACTTCTTCTTTAGTTGGTTTCTTTTGTCCACCTTCCCACACTGGTGGTTCTAACCATCGAAGACCTTCATATTTTTCACCACTTAAAGACCAAACTGCACCAGGTCTTAATGATAAGATTGCTTTGGTTATATCCATTATGCAGAAACCTCCATTAATGTTAATGTAGAAACAGGAGTAGAATCATAATCATTTGCTTGAGCTTGCCAAGTTGCAGATCTATTTACAAAAATTACAGGAGATCCAGAATATCCACCTAATTCTATTTGGTAGGTTAATGCTGATAAAGATCCTGGAGTGTCATAGTGAACTCCATTAAATTGAAACATTTGATATTGACCGCTAGTAGTGTCAGTACTATAGTGATTAATTCTTCCAGTTGATGTTGGTCTTCCACCTTCTCCAGCACCCAATATAATTGGAGTTCCGTTTCTTTTTATTCTAAAATGTTGTTGGTAACTACTTGCCGCTGTTGTTTTACCAATATACATATTTGTCAATATTAAAATTCTATTACTTGTAGAAGATGGAGTTATTGAAGCACTTAAACCAGTCACATCTATATAATATCCAGTTCCTGTTTGTACTGAAGTTCCAGTAAAAGAAGTTGTTAAAGTAGTATGAACAACTTGCAAAACACTTCCAGTACTATTCAGAATAGGTTTTCCTGCAACTGTCTGAATTACATTAGTTTTTAATATACTCATAATTCTATACTACCGTCCAAGTTGCTCCACTCTGTATGGTGACCGTAACTCCTGTATTTATAGTTATTGGTCCAACACTGAGTTCGTTAAATTGTGATGTTATATTATAGTCTGATGCGACAGTTGGGGAGTTTCTAATAAATGGTGAAGATGTTAGAGTAATAGGACTACTAGCAGACACTGCACCAACATTTAAGTTGGCATTTCCACCAGTAATTGAAATTGAGTTAGTATCTCCACCAGTGATTGTAACTGCCATAATTGTTTTTTAACTATTTAGAGACCTAGAAGTTCTTTGAGTTCATCGACCGTTAATCCAGCAGCCTCAAGTTTTTGTTGAGGAGTCAACTCAATATTAACAGGTTCTCCTGGATCAACATAAGGATCAATACTATTTCCTTGAGAAATCCAATTTTCTAATTCAGAACATTGTCCATATGTAACCCAAGAAATATCATTATCACCATCATAGTTTATCGCTACTTTGGTGTGTTCTGGGTCGATATAAGATGCAGAAGTAATTGTTTTGTTCATAGTTCGCTATCTAATCTAATGTAAAAAGAAGGTTCCCATACGAGATAAAAACCATTTGAAGGAGTAGATCCTCCTGCTTGTCTAGTATGAGTTAACCTCCAATAAGTCGTTGTTGCAACAGCAGATAATCCAGTTAAACTAGCTGCAGAATATGCAGCTATCCCAGCATAAACCCAATAGTTGGCACCACTCAAATTATTGTATCCAATGTTTGAGGGTGCAGATCTCATTGGCACAATAAGAGGAACTGGAGCACCCCAAAATGTATTACCAGAAAACTGAGCAGGATATGAGTTTCCTATAACCTCATGTCTCTGATAATATCTAGCACATAAAACATATTCTTGAGTATCTGGTCTGTTTTCAAAAGTTGTCGCAGTCGATCCAACTTCTAATTGAACTTCTTTTAAATCTAAACAAGCACTATTTTGAGTATTAGTTAATGCATAAAAGACAACAGAAACTCTTCTAGCATTTGAAGGTAGAGAAAATGTTAGAGAAGATCTTGTGTAGACTGTTGAAGCATCAGAAGCATTTCTAAACTGCAAAGTAGCTGCACGAGTTCCAATTGTTTCAAATGCATTAGATGTTGCTGTACTACTGAAAATTGTAGAATCATTCGTATCATAATTAACAGCAACTACCCAAGGAACATTAAAAGCAACTCCCGTACCACAAGCATGTTTAAATGATAAGGTACAAGTTTTTCCTGCCAAATCTCTTGTGTGAATAGATTCTATAATTTGGCACAATCTAGAATTTCCAAGATTTGAAACCAGGGCAGCTTGAACTATTCTACACGCAAAAGCATTTGGATTTTCAGAATCTGTTATTCTACTTACGGTTTCAGCATCAACACCATCTCCAAATTGACTAGAAAACCAACGATCAGCAATAAAATTAGGACCAGAAGAACTAGCCCAAGTTGCAGAAGGATTTGCTGGAGTTCCTCTTTCCCAGAAAGTAAAATTACCATTTATAATTTTATTTCTAAATCCAGAAATCGATGTATTATTAATCGAAGATACATTTAAATCACTGGCTCTATTAAATGTTACGGGTGAATCAAATGCTATGCTGCTAGTAATTCCAGCAGTATTAACAATTCTATTAACCCTTAATTCTGATGACATATTGATTACTTTTTAGATATTTATTTTAATAGTATATGACAGCATAAGCGTGTCCACCACTTTGAGATGCAGTAGCTACATTATTTTGAGTATTTTGTCCCCCATATCCAGGGAGTTCAATATCCGTAGTAGTGGTAAGTAAATCTGGATCCCAAGAATGTGAAGGAATTCTATATTGTCCAGCATAAGTTCCTGAAAGAAGAGATGTGGGAATTACATATCCACTTCCACCTCCTCCGCCACCCATTGTATTTTGTTCACTATATCCACCTCCTCCACCACCCCAATATCCTCCTCCTCCACCACCACCATATGAATTAATTCCGCCCGCACCACCTTGTAAAGCAGATCCAGCAGCTCCGCCATTACTACCACCAAAAACACCTCCAGATCCTCCTGCAGTTTGAGTTCCTGGATTTCCACCAGCAGAAAATTTTCCATCAAAAGGACTAGACCCTCTTTGTCCGACTAATCCTCCACCAGCACCACCAATATTTCCAAACCACGCTCTACTAGAACCTCCAGCTCCTCCACCACCAGCAACTGCCAATGCATTTACTTGAGATACAGTTGAAACAAATACTCCACAATACCCCCCACCATGACCACCATAAGTAATATCCGAATTAGATTGATTTGTTCCGCCGCCGCCATAACTTTGCGTAGTTCCATTGGATGTTGTGCCACCTCTACCAACAGCAACAAAAATCGTTTGTCCAGGCGTTACTGGAATTAATCCTCTAGTATGTCCTCCTCCACCACCATCTGCACCATAATTCCATCCACCTTGTCTTCCTGCACCACCACCTGCACCCCATAGTTTTACAAAAATCCAATTTACACCAGTTGGAACTGTAAAAGATTGATTAGCACCAGTATATGAAAATACATATCTAGCTTTATTTGTTGGAGTTAATATACTGTCTTTAAGTTGAAATGTAAATCCTTGTGTTGAAAATATGTAACTAGAAGCAGTTATATCAGAAGCCGTTATATTGGAAGCAGATATATTTGCTGATTGCCCAGTAGAACTAAAAAGAGTTATTGATGTTCCATTGGATGTAAAACTACTGATACCCGAGATACCATTAGTACTAATAATAGCCATATTAAATTACCTCAAACAACTACGAGAACGCCTTCGACATTAATTGATCCTTGAATATCAATAGGTCCTGGAAGAATTCCGTTAAATCCTCTGGCAATAGTGTAATTACCATTGAGTATATTTGGAACTAAAATAGGACCAGTAACAGTCAAACTAGTAATGGTAGCAGCGGCACCAGTTAAGGTGCCACTCATATTAATATCATTAATTACAGCTGGTTCTGGATGATTGTGTTTGAATTGATTGAGTGCCATAAATTATGCCTGAGCCTCCGTCCAAGAGATGCGACACGCAAGGTTTTTATTTCCAGTTGCTTCAATATTTGTAGCAACAATTAAAAGAATATCTGGTCCAACAGGATATCCTGGGTTAATTGCTCCAGTATCTCCAGGTCCACTAAGAATAGAAGTACCCAAATCACGAACTTTTTCTAGAGAGAACGAAGTGGCAGAATAGTTATTACCACCAGCATTATCAGTATAGAAACCAAAGATTCTATCTCCTCCAGTAAATGCTCCAGAAGAAGTTGCTGCCGTTGCGTTATATGTTTGAGTACCATCAAAGTAAACAACCTGTGCGAGAGAACCAGATCCAACAGGAACAGTTTCCCAGTTTGCTGGGAATGTTAATCCACCACCAGTGATTGTTTGTGGATTCAAAATACCCTGAATAAGAAACTGACCCTGTGCATAAACACCCATACCAAGAAGAGTCAACTGCATTCGATTGAGAATTTCACGAATACCAAAGTTCTTACCAATACCAGAGTCAACAGATGGTGCAATACGAACTGCAATCAATGGTCTAGTGGCACCAGCAGTAACGTTAAGGTATCTGTTCATACCTGCAGTAAAGATGATCGATTTATCATCATCCTGTCTACCATCCATAATTGCAGAAACACCCCAGTGACTTACAACTGGAGCACAATCATTGTAAATGTACTGAACAGAAACCTGAGCAGTTCCTGCACCACCCACGCCAGCATCTGGAGTAAATGTTACTGAAGAAGAAGTTCCACTAAGAGTATATGCAGAAGAACTGAATGAACCAGCGGCATTAATACCTGCAATATTATATGAAGTTCTTCTAGTTAATCCAGTTAGAGGATAACCACGAACAGTAGAATTATACGCACCAATTCCAGTATAACGAACTAATTCCTCGTTAGTACCATCAGTCAACATAATAAATCCATCAGTTGGCCATCCAACTGCGTTTTCAACAAACATCGTTGTATCAGATGATGTTAGAGCAGAACCTCTAGTACCTGCTGCACCACCAACCAGTCTTGTATAAGGACCAAAATTCTGGCACTCAAATCTACCTGGCAAGTTACCAGAACGCATATACGCAGAGGTATTTACGTTGTTGTTTGGCATCTTATGGCAATAGATAATATCACCGTTTACACCACGGAAACCAAAACGGATAAATCCAGCACCATACCAAGTGTAATCAATATATGCCATCTGCATCTTAGAAATATCTAAGTTATATCCAGATGGTCCAGTTCCATCAACTTTATCCATATTCCACTGGTTTTGTGGAACACGGTACGTTTGGACTTTTAAATACTTAACGTTAGATCTTGTAGGTCCACGATAAGTTGGATTGATAACTAGTGAAGTATCAGAAAGAATTTGTCCAACTTCATAAGTTTGACCTTTAATAACAATCTTATCACCAGTTATAAGTTGCTCTCTAAATCTTGTATTTGATCCAGTTATAGTACCACTATCAAGAGTTGCTGTTAATGTTCCAAATAATTCTTTTACAGAATCTCTACGGCAAGCATACAGTTGCTGTCCATCATATTCAAAGAAGAATCCATTTTGCTCATCAAAAAGACCAGTTCTAACGGCAGCACCTTTCCATTGAATAACGGTAATAAAAGCATTAGTACCACCAGGCAAAGTATCAACAGGTGCAGATGTTGTAGTATATGTAAATGATCTTTCTCCCGTTACCGAAGCAACAGTAGTAGAAGTTCTATTATAAAGAGCACTATCAGCATCACCTTGAGATGATACAATACCTTCAATTCTAATTACTGCACCAACCTGAAGCCAATGTGATTGTGTTGTAGTTACAGTAACAGTGGTTCCAGATACAGAAATAGTGCTAATATCATAAGTAGGAGTTAATTTAGCACCTGTAGAGAACTGAATACCTTTACCAGATTGATAACGGAAATATCTACGTGTTTGACGAATTTGTTGTGCTCCAGTGAAGTTTCCTGCTGTAGTAATTAGAACACCACCATCTGTAGATCGGTGCTGCTGGAATCCTTCTGGTCTTGTATAAAGAAGAGCACTTTGGAAGTTTGTACCCGATGCTAAAGTTCCAGTTGGAGTCGCTGCAGCAGTAAACTGGAATTGAGTTGGACTAGATACATTCGTAATAACCCAGTTTCCATTAGGTGGGTTAGTTGTTGCAGTAATAGCACGAATAGCAATAGGAGTTCCTGGATATAAACCGTGTGCTGCAGCAGTATTAACTGTAATGGTAGTTCCAGAATAAGTCATTGCAGATGCAGAAACTGCTAGAGGAATTCTTGATCCTGGATAAAGACCACCACCCGCAATTGTCGTATAACCAGTATCAAGAACAGAACCGTTTACTTGACCTTTTGCAATATATGTAATTTGAGTTGAAGATGGTACAGTATCAACGAAAAATGTACCGTTAGCAAGTGGGTTTGTAGTATCTTGAACGCTTACAAAATCACCAACAACCAATCCATGAGCAGCAGAAGTTGTCACGGTCATCGTTGATCTTGGTGCTTGGTTTCCACCAGAAATTGCTGTTACATCAAATGCAACAGCAGCAGATCCTTTTGAATAGAATGATGGATAATTTTGTACAAGAGAAAGAGATTCCCACTTAGAGGGCTGTACAGAATATTCAAAGTCAGTATCAAGCAAAGATTGAGGAGTAGAAACCCTCATCTTCGAAACTGGATCTTGGAAAGTTTCTGAAGGAGTAAACTTCTCATCATATTCATCGATGAGAATTTGAAGTTTATCAGTACTGCTCATCGAAGCAGTATTATAATTTAGAACAAGGGTTGTAGTATCTCTTGCGCCAGTAATAACACCAGTTTGAGAAGCAACAGTTGCACCTTGCTGGAAGTTTGCACCACTATAAGTATAACTGGTTGCTCTAAGATTTGGATCTGAGAAATTATAAATTACTTGATTTGTTGTGACATTAGTAATTAGGATTAACCTTTCTCTCTGAATCGCCCTGTTGAAGGTGATTGTTCTTGTAGATGGAGTAAAAGTATATCCAGTCTCAAGTAACACTTTTCTTGCCATTGATGAATCCTCTAAGTTTGATTACTTTCTCTATATGTTTTATTTATGAAGCACCGTCTCTAGAGCATTAGATCTAGAGGCGCAAATGGATACTGTTTAACAGTTGTTCTAGTTTTTCCTGAAACTGTCTTAATTACAATATCACTCGATGTTGGAATTGATTCTGTAAATTTAAGATTACTGTCATGATCAATTGTATAACCAGTTCTTGATGCTAAGCAATCTGTTTTAAATACATACTCTTTATTGTGTACATATGCAGATTGTAGAATACCATTTACAGTAATTAATAACTTAAATGGATCTGTAACTGTAACTCTATCATAATTAAACGTTGGTGTAAAGGTATTTTGTATTCCATCAGTTGCTGTAGAAATATCATCCAATTCATAAAGTTCATTAATATCTGGAGCAGTGATAGATCCAGTAATATTAACATCACCACGAACGTCTAATTTAGCAATTGCTGCAGTTGTTCCTATTCCAAGAGATCCACCATAAGCAACAATATTTACATTGCTATTTGCATTAACATCAATAATTGGAATTCCAGATACATCATTTACTGAAAAAATAGATCCAGAAGTTAGATTATTTGTAATGCTGAATAGTTGACCAGCAGATCCTTCCCAGGATAGAGTTCCATTATCAAGATTATCATAATGAACTGTCTTAATAACTGTACCTAATCCAAAAGTACCAATTCCAGTTCCACCAACTGGTTCAAAGTAAGTTAGGCTATTTGATCCTGTTGGAGTATTATTTCTGTCCTTGTAAACAATTTGGTTTGCAGATCCAGCAACTGGTCCAACAAGACCTTGAGTTCCCTGAGCACTTTGAACTCCCTGCAAACCTTGACGTCCTTGTAAACCTTGAGCACCTTGAATACCTTGAGCACCTTGAGCACCCTGAAGTCCTTGAATTCCCTGGTTTCCTTGAACTCCCTGAGTTCCTTGAGCACCTTGAGCGCCGCCAGATCCTTGTATTCCTTGAATACCCTGAGCACCTTGAATTCCTTGAATGCCTTGAGTTCCTTGCAATCCTTGTAATCCTTGAATGCCCTGAACACCTTGAAGACCTTGCGTACCTTGTCTTCCTTGCAAACCTTGGGCACCTTGAATACCTTGGGCACCTTGAATTCCTTGAGCACCTTGACTTCCTACACCTTGAGCGCCTTGGAGACCTTGACTTCCCTGAGCACCTTGAATTCCCTGAGCACCTTGAGTTCCTTGAGAACCTTGAGCACCTGATAAACCTTGATTACCTTGAGTTCCCTGTAAACCTTGAATACCTTGTGTTCCCTGTCTTCCCTGAGCTCCTTGAAGACCTTGAATTCCTTGAATACCCTGAGCACCTTGAGTTCCTTGAAGACCTTGAGCACCTTGAGTTCCTACACCCTGAGTTCCCTGAAGTCCTTGAGCACCTTGAGCACCCTGAGATCCACTATTTCCAGAAATTCCTTGAACGCCCTGAGAACCTTGTAAACCTTGCGTACCTTGTCTTCCTTGAAGACCTTGAGTTCCTTGAGCACCTTGAGATCCTTGAGCACCAAAGGAACCCTGAATACCTTGAGCACCTTGAGAACCTGTGGCACCAACATCTCCAGTTCTAGCAAATGTAATAATAACATCTTCAAGATTATTAAATGTTCCTGCAAGGCTACCACTTACATACGCACAAGTAACTTCAAAATATCCAGTTTGCTCAACCAAACTTGAAATAGTATATAAAACAAACCTGGAAGAATCTAATCTATTGGAAACTTTAAAGTGACCCTTAATAGGGGAAGTCGAATCATCAATCGTTCTCAAGAATGGTTGAATATCAACCGATGCATCATCTTGGTCATCAATATAAAGTTGAGATGCACTCGATAAAGTTGCATTGTTGAATTTTAATTTACCAATTCCAGGATCACTGTTTGTAATTGCAGTATCAAAAGTATAATCAAAAGTAATTCCACCAAAACTACCAGTTTGACCCTGAGCACCCTGAGTTCCAAAAGTTCCTTGAGAACCTTGTATTCCTTGAGTACCTTGTCTTCCCTGAAGACCCTGTAATCCCTGAGTTCCCTGAAGACCCTGCAATCCTTGAGTACCCTGAGTACCTTGAGCACCTTGAGTTCCTTGAAGACCCTGAGTTCCTTGAGTACCTTGAAGTCCCTGCAATCCTTGAGAACCTTGAGTTCCTTGAGCACCTTGAGATCCATTATTTCCAGAAACTCCACTTAAACCTTGAGTACCCTGGAGACCCTGTAATCCTTGAGTTCCCTGAGTGCCTTGGAGACCTTGCAATCCTTGAGTTCCTTGAGTACCCTGAAGACCTTGTAAACCTTGAGTTCCTTGAGCACCTTGAGATCCATTATTTCCAGAAACTCCACTTAAACCTTGAGTACCTTGAAGACCCTGTAAACCTTGAGTACCTTGTCTTCCCTGAAGACCTTGTAAACCTTGGGTTCCTTGAGTACCTTGGAGACCTTGTAAACCTTGTACGCCTTGATTGCCCTGTAAACCTTGTAATCCTTGAGTACCCTGATTTCCTTGAAGACCCTGTAAACCTTGGGTTCCCTGAGTACCTTGAAGACCCTGAAGTCCTTGAGTACCCTGATTTCCTTGAAGACCCTGAAGACCTTGGACACCCTGTGTTCCTTGAAGACCTTGTAATCCTTGAGTACCTTGAGTACCCTGGAGACCTTGTAATCCTTGGGTTCCTTGAGTGCCTTGAAGTCCCTGTAATCCTTGGGTTCCTTGAGTACCTTGGAGACCTTGAAGTCCCTGTACTCCCTGAGCACCTGTATTAAAAAACTGAAGTATACAAGCTTCACCAGAATCTAAAGGATTCGTAATACCACTTACATATGTAATACCAAATTCAACATAACCAGTTCGAGAAGTTACTGAATCAATTTTGTATACAAGTTGTTCAATACTTCCAAAAATATACAAATATGATTTTGGAATTCCTACGGAATTTCCAATATCCAAAAGAAACGCTCTTACATCATCACTAGCGTTTGTAAGATCATCAATGTACATTGCAGTAGCAAGACTTTGATCTACATTATTAACTCTAAAATTTCCCGTTCCTGGATCACTATTTGTTGTGATTGTACTAAAGGTGTAAGTAAGTCCTGATCGTATTCCTTGAGCACCTTGTGTACCTTGAACACCTTGACGACCTTGAATACCTTGAGCACCCTGTAATCCTTGGGTTCCTTGAGTTCCCTGAAGTCCCTGCAACCCTTGAGTTCCTTGGAGACCCTGTAAACCTTGAGTTCCTTGAGTTCCTTGAGTACCCTGTAAACCTTGTAAACCTTGTAAACCTGCAGCAAAAGGTTGGGCCCAACTTATACCAATACCAGTCGATACAAGAATAGATCCAGCAACACCAACATTATTATAAATGTCACGAAGACCAGCATCAAGTTCTACTGTTCCAGAGAATGTGGATAATCCAGAAACTGCAATCTGATCTACTTTAATTGATTTGGAAAGAGTTACAATACCAGAATTTACTTCAAGGTTTGTAGAGTCAAATGAAGCAATACCTTTAACACTAGAAGTTGCAAAAGTATGAGTATTAGAAGTTATAATTCCAGAAACTCTTCCCCAAGGATCAACATAAATTCCACTAATAAATGATGTATCACCAGTTGTTAAATTGCTTCTAGAAGTAGCAACTGTTGCAAGATCGATGTCATCTACGTTGACTTTAATTCTAGTGCTACTTGCAGTACCAACACTGATAATGTTTGCATCTGGTTCTTTGAATAAACCAGCACCAGCTCCAGTTTCTCCAGGAGCGGTAAAGATAGTAAATTCAATTGGAGCAGTACCAATACCAGCAGTTGGAATAGGTGAAATATTTACGAAACCTGCAGTTCCGTTTTCTGCACCATAAACAACGAAGGTAAAGTCACCAGGGTTGATTTCATCAATTTCATCATAGGTTGTTGCTCTTGTCAACACCCAAGAGGTTGTTCCACTACCAACATTATCAATTACATAAATTCCGTTTTGGAAGTTAGAAGTTTGATTCTTTACAAGGATTCTATCACCAAGTCCAATGGAAGAAATTCCAGAAACACCATCAATAAAAATTGTACCAACTCCAGTGGCAGTGAGTTGAGCACCTACACCACTAAGTCCATTTGTATAAGTTGCTGATAAATTAGAAGTAGTCGCAACAGATACAGACCTCTGAACTACAATACCCTGTGCAAAATTATCAACATATGACTTAGTTACATATTCAAATGATTGAACTGGTACTGGGTTAATTTCACTAGAATATGCCTTAAATGTATATAAAGCACTAGTAATTCCAACATCACCAGCAACATTTAAATCATAAGTAGATACTGCAGTTGTTCCGATTGCAACTGCACCAAGATTATCAACATACCAAAGATTAGAAGCTCCAGCAAAATCTCCACCATTATTATATTGAACTTGTCCATCAAGTCCAGCGGCATCTTGTGCAAGTACAGTAATTGTGGAAATATTTCCAGATGCTGTAGCAGTGATTCCAGTTCCAGTGAAGTTTACAATTCGTACACTGTTGGCAGTTCCAACTATGACGCCTTCATCCTGAATTGTTAATCCAGTAAATCCACCAAGATCAGCAAATGATTTCCAAGACCAACCAGTTCCACTTGATGTTAATATGTCATCATTAGATCCAGGATCATTTAGAGCATCATAAATTGCTCCAGAAATTTTTACATCTCCAGAAACTTCAAATTCTTGTGTTGGCATGGATGTTCCAATGCCGACACTAGAAAGTCTATAAATTGTGGTTCCTGCACCAGCAGACCATCTAGAAGCAATAAACTGCTGATTATTCTGATAGAGTAATCCGTTAAAGTTTATGTCACCGTTTACATCTAAAGTGTATGCTGGATTAGCAGAGTTAATACCAACCTTACCAGTAGTGCTTGTAGTAACAACTGTTCCACCAGTACCAACATTTAATCTTGTGGTTGTTGTTACCCCAGTAACTAAAGTATCACCAGCGACGGTAAGTCTAGAAGTTGCATTTGTTGTACCTACGCCAACTCTACCAACAACTTCTAGCGAAGTTCTATTCTCGCTATAAGAACCAATACCAACTTTAAATTCTTTTTGTCTGCCGCTAGTAAACTTTGCCATTGATGGTTATATACTTTTCTAGGATTAGTTAAGTGTTTCTAGAATACTTCCAATGAATTTAACATTAGAAGCATTACTTGCAGAAATTACAAGAACATCACCAGACTCAAGAACAAGTTTTCCTGGCAAAAGGTTTGCAGTATCACTTCCTCCAATGGGAAAGTCTTTTAAAATTTCTGTTGTAACAGCAATACCAGTTGCTTTTGGAGTTCTTTTATGAGAAAAAGATACTGTGTGAGTATCGTTTCCAATATTTGTTGCCTGCGCTAAGAGAACAACACCAGTGTAACCAGTTGGCGCAGTATAAATTCCAACAGGACTTGATGGTACTACTGATGTAATTGTTTGAAATATATTAAGGGCTAATGCCATTTTTTATTCTCCTCCGAGTGCTAGAATGAATGGTGTAAGTGTTGAGAACAAACTCTTAGAATAGAATGTACCAGAAATTGTTCCTGTAGCCTGATTAACAACAACACCATCACCAATTCTAAAGTTTCCTGATTGATCCGTACTTGTAAATACTACAAGTCCACCTTCTCTAGCATCAGTTTCTTTATCTTGATCAGGAACTCCACCTTGAGATGGAAGAGCTGAAGCAATATCATTTCCAGATCCAACATACTCAAAAGATATACCAGAAGCGAGAACCCTACTTTGTTTATAGAAAGGAACTGTTGTACCAACACCTACCGCATATGGAACGTTTTCATTAACTGTAATTGTACAAATACCAGATGAAATTGGTGTTGACTCAAGAATAGAATAATATGTTGGGAGCATAACAGGCGTAGCTGTTGCTGTATTTATTCCAATATCAGGCGCGGTAATTGTAATAGTTGGTGGTGAAGTATATCCTCTACCACTCGAAACCATCTCAATATTCACAACTGATCCGTTCTCATCAATTTCTGCTACTGCCTGAGCAGCAATACCAAAATCAGTCGTTGGATCACTGATAGTAACAACTGGATTATCCAAATAACCAGTTCCACCAGCACTTACTCTAATTCTTGTTACTGACTGATATAAATCATCAAAATAAACTACCTGTCCATCAAAAGGTCTAACAACATTTATTTTAACTGTGCCATTACCATCATAAGTATGGGGTAAAGTGGATGTACCAACATTCACAACAAATGAAGTTGTTGTTGGAATATCTTTAACTTCAAACACATATCCATTGTTTCCACTTGGATATGTAACTATTCCAGGACCTGATGGGCAACTGAATTCAAGATCCCTAATAGTTACTCCCATTCCAACATTAAAGTTATGAGGATTATTTACTGTGATCGTTGTTAATCCAGTATTATTATCATAAACAGCGTTCGTTACTGTTAGGGTAGGAACATTTAAATCTACGGTGAAAGTATCTGCATTTTCATCTCTAGCATTAACAATAGTTCCTGTATACTTTAGTGGTCCTACACCAGCACCAACCAATCCAAAATTTCCAAAGGATGAGTTGGAGTTTGTAAGATCGCAAGCACCACCACTACCGCAGTATACTGCAACATCATTACAAATGGTGAAAAGAGAAACCAACTGAGCATAACCTTCATTGGTCATTGATGCTCCAATACCACCCTGATTATACTGAGTGTAGGAGTCAAGAACCATTGATTTTGTTGGTCCTAAAGCATCATTACCATCAACTTTAAGACCTGTACTGTTCTGAATAAAGTTTGTGCAATTCTGAATATATGGAGATTGATTGATATATCTTAAACTAACTGGATCAAATGAAAAGATTGCCTGAGTGCTTGCTGCACCTACAAAAGACATCTCGGCAATATAACATCCATTACCAACGTGGAATAAATCTTTATTGGAATTTTGGGGAGTAACTGTAACTTCTCTTAAACTATCCCCAACGACGCTTACTTGGTTTGGTAGTACAATAGGATTATCTTCTAGATAAGTCCCAGCACTAACTTTAATAACATCTCCTGGTTCTGCAATTGCGATTGCTCCTTTAATTGTTCGCTTTGCGTCTCCAAGTTTTCTTCCTGGGTTTTCGTCGCTTCCGTCTTCTGTGACATAAATTACATTCGTTACTGTAGCACCAGCGCCAATATTTATGATGTCGGTATTAATTCCTGCACGAACTCTCTTGGCAAACAAATTGCCATCGTAAGTGTTTAGAGCTAATTCGCCCAGGTTTAGGTCATTTACTGTTGGCTTTTTACCAGGTACAGCAGACCTTTTAATTTTGATTATTGGTGCTGGCATTTATTACATTCGGTATTAACCACAATTAGCAGTATTTACTGCTTGAGTTATTTATTCAAGTAGCATTATTCCTTCTTGGGCGATAAGCAAATAAGTTAGTTGGTGGATCTGGCTTAATCCATTCTTCTATTTTATTGAATCTTTCTTCATCATAAAAGTATTGCTGAACATACCACAACTTCCAGTGCTCGTGTCCTTTTGATTGGTTACAAGTATGACAACAACATACCACATTTTTTGTAGTATCTAGTCCACCTTTTGATTGAGGAACAATATGATCTATTGTAAGGTTTTCTTCAGACCCACAATAAGCACATTGATGATTCCATTTTTCTTTTATATGTTTTCTCCATAATCGCTTTGCTTCTGCGGAACTCGTCGTGTAAAGATTATAAAGATAATCCTTAGGCGAATGGAGAGGAACCATAAGTATCTGCGGCTTATGATTATTTAGAGACCGAATCTAGATTTAGTAGCATTAAAATTCTGTGTTACTTCAGCATCACTCAATACTCTATTGTATATTAATGCTTGCCCAACGGGATTATTACCATAATATGAAACTCCTGAACTAAGATAATAATTTATGGAAGATCTGGTTGTTGGTAGATTACCAGCACCTGCAATAAATTGCTGATTAAAAGATCCATTAATATAAAATCTATACGTTGTATTATTTTTTGATAGGGTAATCTGCCTCCAACCAGAAGTAAGTACTTGCGCCAATAACGCAATGGTCGTAAAATTAACCTCAAGCTTTAACCAAGTGCCAGTATTATTAAACTGACCACTAAAACTACTTGTGTCAGACATTCCAATAGCCCATCCATTAAAAAAACTTCCAACTCCAAATATTGGTCCCTTACTAGGTGAAGAAATATTGGCCCAAAATTGAATTGTTGAAGTTCCAGTATTAGTTATTCCAGATGGAAGTGGGGCATCAATATATTTTGCTGTTCCATCAAAAATGAATTGCCCACCATTACTTGAACTAAAAGTTGGATTATTGATTAATGTCCCATTATTATTATTACCACTTAAATCAGTTACTATTGATCCACTTCCTGGATAAGAAAGAGTTTTTCCAAAATCTAAATTCATAACTAATCCATCTTGAACTAATGAAGAACTATAAAATGATCTTCCATTAGGAGTTCTAAGTAACCAAGAATTATTTAACCCAACATTTACTGCCATTTAACTTTTATTCTCCATCAAGAGATATTTAGATTCCGTAAAGACCTCTAAGTGCGGCAAAATTTTAAGTGACTTCTGATGATGTGAATTTAGAGCCCAAATCTAGATTTAGTTGCATTATAATTTTGAGTTATCTCAGCAAGTGTTAATTTTCGATTATAAACCATCACATGTGCTATAGAATTTTGCCCAAATTGTGGAGGATCATTAGCAAATAATGTTGGTATTGGTGCAGCAGATATGAAAGTAAAATTTTGAGTGGTAACTTGAGTGGTTCCACCAGAACTTCCAAAACCAGGAACAGTTGAAATATTCTCATACATTATTGTATCCGATGTTGTTCCTTTTACAACAGATATAAATTTCCATCCAGTTGTGGCAGGTCTTTCAAAATAGTTTAGTCTTCTACTATTAAAATTATAATCAGTCAATACACTTGTCCTTCCGACTTGAATTTCATTAGGATTTTGCAGCTGCAAAAACCATGGACCAAAATTAGAAGATCCAAATCCAAGAAGAGGACGAGTTTGAGTTAAATTCTGAATATCAACCCAGAGTTGAACTGTTTGGTCAGATAAATTTGCTTGTGGTATAGGTCCCCTTATATACTGCGAAGTTCCATTAAAAGAAAAATATCCACCATTTTGTGTGTTATAGATCGGATTTCCAATTAAAGTTCCATTTATATTTCGATTGGTTAAATCAAATGTGGTTGTTGAACTTCCAGTAAAAAATCGAGCAGGATAACATAATGGTTTACTAAAATCCAGATTCATAATCAACCCATCTTGAACCACTCCAGAAGAATATGCAAATCTTCCGTTTTCAGTTCTAAGTGCCCAAGTTGTGGTTAACCCAACATTTACTGTCATCTAACTTTTATTCTTAATCAAGAGATATTTAGATTCCGTAACGACCTCTAAGTGCGGCAAAATTTTGAATGATTTCTGATGCCGATAGTGCTCTGTTATAAACCTTAACTGAATATATACTTCCTGGAAAATAAGAATCAGTTCCTCTACCAACCCATATTGGATTTGTTTGGTTTGAAATTCCAACTCCACTGTAATTTACGAGTGATCTTTGTACACCATTTTCGTACAATGTTGCCAATCCATTAGCGACATAGGTAACATCAATGCATAGTATTCTACTTGCCCAACCAGAAGGAGAAACATATTGCAGTCTTGCAGGAATACCTGTTCCACCAGCACCTCTCCCAGGAGAAAATTCAATATTCCCTGCAGAACCTCTTAATCGAAGTTCCCAAGAATTAGTAGTTGCATTAAAAGCACCAGTTCCACAAGATATTACATTATCATTTGCAGTTAAAGGACTATAACTAAAAAATATTGATAATGTCAATCCAGTAGTTAAGAATTGATCGGAAAAAGTTGGAGTTAAAGCATATTGAGTACTTCCATTAAAAACCAAATTCCCACCATTAGAACTATTATAAGTAGGTCCATTTACCAAAGTTCCAGTATTACCGCGTCCACTCAAATCAGTCCAAGTGGTTCCAGAACCAGGATAAGATCTTGGGTTTGCTGCATCTAAACAAAGTACTAACCCGTCCGTAACAATTCTTGGATTATAATTTATTCCCATTTCTTATGATTTGTACAAGTTCTCTTATAGTTATGTATATGTAGTGCCACTCATCATGGACCGTAATATCAGAATCTCTTTCAAGAAACCATCTAATTTTCTTTAACATAATCCTTCAAGCGATTTAGTGCTTCGTTCCAGAGGATTCTCTGCCCACTCATAGCATCAAAAAGCGCAACAGTTACAACAAGACGCTTTTCATTTGTAGGATTATAAGAACTATGAAGTGGTCCAATATTAATCAAACTACACTTTCCAACTTCAATCTCATATTCAAGTTTAGAATCCTCATCATAAGCAACTTGAATTTTTCCGTGATAGTGTCCACCACTTCGATCACCACCAATATACTGATCAATATCACTGATTTCTTCTTTTGAAACTTCTGTTAGATCAGTACTTACGATGTGAATTTTGTCAGAAGTCCACCAACGCATCTTACTACCAGGAGCACCATATTGAAAGATGAGTTTCGACCACTCTTCACCGATTGGACTATCAGAATGAATTACACCTTTACTATTTGCTGGTGTACAAAAAACTTCAATCCAACCGCTTGTCATATTTAAAGAATCTAACAACTGAAGAAGATTTGGATTGTTAAGTTCTTCAAGAGTTAGATTCTTATGAAACTGTGCCCATTCGGTTACAGAATCTGTATCCCATTGAGAAAAATCTACATTAGGGATACAGTCTTCGATATTTAAAAATCTATGATAATGATTCATTTTTCTTCTTACAAGCACTCCTTGCCCAAGCACGACTTAGACTATTTACATAAGAACAAGATTTTTTAGATTCCCCGCAGTGTGGACATTTAGCATCTGGGGGATCTCCAACATAACCCTCAGGTGTATACATCTTTTTCTTTTTGAGATTCTCTGCTTGTTTATGTTTTCGATGATTCATACAAGAACTGGTTCTCCTTCACCCTCTGGTAGTTTCTCTTTATATGAATTTAGTTGTTCAATTTTTCCAGCAGGAAGTCCTTGTTGACCAGGAAGTTGTTTATCAGTTGTTGAAGAAACATCAATAATCTGATCCAACAAAACACGATTACGACTATAAGAACGATTTGTTGGATCAAACGAAACCATCATTATAGCATCATTAATATCACCACAATGAGCAATCACTCTTCCAGTTTTATTCTCTTTTACTATCCAGTATTCGTTCATTGTTTTCATCGTTTTGATTATTATACAACGGTTTTGATGGTCTGTAAAGTTGAGGCCAAGTATCTCTGATTATTTCTGCCAGTTTATAAGGAGTTTCTGTTGTTATCATCTCAAATGATATATTCCTACATAAAAATTTATATCCTCTGGAGAAAGGTCTGGCAAAGATGAAAACTTTTTCTTTAAGATTTCATATGATTCATATTTATTTTTATTAAATTTTTGATTAACAAGTAAAAGATGTTCAATTGGCCAAAACCATAATAGATCATGATCTATATTACCAACACACCGTCTAATATCATTATACAAAAGTTCTTTGTTATTTAAAGTAGGTTCAAATTCATAATGATCTAAAAGAAGTGTGTCACATTTTCCTTTATATTCTGTAGCATCACAATTTACTATTTCTACATGATCCAAAAAAGGAGATTTAAGGTATTGATGATATTCAATAACCTCTTTGTTTTTTTCCAGTATTGTAATTTTGGAAACGTTTTTCTTAGTTAACAGCCAACTTTCTCTAACACCAAATCCAAGACCAGTACAAATACAATGCCCATCTGCCAAATCATAATGAGAAAATACTTGACAAGCTTGAGAATGATTAAAAAAATCATAAACCATCCATCTTTCACCATTTACTTTTAATTGATAAGCAGTTGGAGATGCTGGACAGACTTCTATATTCCCATCATCGTAGAGTTCAATATTTGGTGGAGAATAATCAAATTTCTCTAAAATTTTAAGCATAAAAAATGGGAAGATTTCTCTTCCCATTTTAGCAGATTTTAACTAAAAATCAAAGTGCATTTCCTCTCGGAAGAACTTCCTCAGGGAACACAAAGTTCTCATGAGGTTGATCAGTAGGTGCCATCCAGGCACGAAGACCTTCATTCAGAAGGATATTTTTCGTGTAGAAAGTTTCAAATTCTGGATCTTCTGCTGCACGAATTTCCTGTGATACGAAATCGTATGCTCTAAGGTTAAGAGCCAGCCCAATAATTCCAATACTAGATGTCCAGAGACCCATAACAGGTACAAACAACATAAAGAAATGGAGCCAACGCTTATTACTAAAAGCGATGCCAAAAATTTGAGACCAGTACCTATTCGCTGTAACCATCGAATAAGTTTCTTCTTCTTGGGTAGGTTCAAACGCCTTGAAGGTGTTTGCTTTCTCACCATCTTCATAGAGGGTGTTTTCAACTGTTGCACCGTGAATAGCACAGAGTAGAGCACCTCCTAGTATACCAGCAACTCCCATCATATGGAAAGGGTTGAGGGTCCAGTTATGGAAACCCTGAAGGAACAGCAGGAAACGGAAGATAGCAGCAACACCAAATGAAGGTGCAAAGAACCAACTGGATTGACCCAGAGGGTACATTAGGAATACGCTGACGAATACAGCGATAGGGCCAGAGAATGCGATTGCATTATAAGGTCTGATGCCTACCAGACGAGCAATCTCAAACTGGCGAAGCA